>Ga0265292_1000059_pt1 | contig 248979 bp, 258 predicted proteins | sample Munlanlewell296A_FD_189080 | JGI IMG/M metagenome (GOLD analysis project Ga0265292, IMG submission 189080) | Leachate microbial communities from a municipal landfill in Southern Ontario, Canada - Leachate well 296A | ecosystem: Engineered > Solid waste > Landfill > Unclassified | place... | reverse complement strand
TTGAATGTATCATTCGATAAGCTGAGCATTGGTCCCAATCCGATGAAATCATCCAATACAATATCTCCCTTCAATCCACCTGTACCGGACAGAGAACCCGCGCCGGTATAGATGTACTGACCTGAGAGAATTGTGTTTAACCCCCATCCAAACAACCCTGCATACTGAGTTGAAACTGGTTGAATCGTAACTGGTGTTGGTGGAATAGGAGCGATTGGAGTAACGACCATCGAAGCTTGTAACTTGGCCCAGCGAGCCAGTGTTGCCTTTTTGTCAGCATGCAACATATTGACTTTTGCTGACTGTTTGGCGGCTTTGGCTTTGGCTAGCTTTGCATCAAGAACATTCAAATAATCCCTGACTGCTTGCTTTTCCTCGTCCAAAGTTCTACCAAAAGCTACGCTAGCGATGGTTGTCGAAAAAACGAAAACAACGAGACAAACAATAAATTTCTTCATAATATTTTCACCCCCCTTTTTTTATAGATTCTTAAATTGTATTATACTACTTTTGGATCAGAAATAATATCCAATTTGTAGTTGCAATTTGCCGGAATTTGCTATGTCTATCCCTAATTCAATAAACAAAGGCTTAATATCAAAAAACTTCTCGGAGATAAGGGAGATATATGGTCCGGCCTCTGAGTTATTGCCCAGATATCCAACTAGTCCTCCACTTAAAAATAGCGGAAATCTGCCACTAATGTTGGTAAGAAACCATTTCCCCCCTACAAAGATAATGCCAGGGTTGTTTGAAGTATTAGCTTCTAACCCAAATCTAAGATCAGTTCCCTGAGATAAATTCTTCTCACCCATGACGCCTAATGCCAACCCATTCCTTATTCCTCCGAGGATAGCAGATTGAGAGGCCAAACAGCTGGTTCCCATAACAAAAATAATGGATACTACTAAAAATAATTTTGACTTTTTCATGCTTTGCTCCTAATGCTTACGACCTCGACTTACATTACTCTTGTACTGCTTTTTCCACTGAGTGTAACTAATGGGACGCACTTTCTGGTAGACTACTCGGTAATTTTTGGGGACTTTGATTATATGGGAGGGGACATAATTGCGATTAACAATAACCCATGAACCGTTGTACTGACTTGATCGGTACCACCGGTCACCTCTGGGAGACCACCAATAGCCGTTATAGAAGAAAACGTCATAACTAACCCCCGGGACAAAATAGATTTCAGTTTGCGGGATCATGACTAATTCCGGCGGTGCTTCAACTACGATAGGAGGAGGCCCTATATTAATGGTAACATTTACTTCTGCCTTGGCAGTTCCAATGGAACAGATAACCAATAACGCAAACAGTAAAACAGTTCCCAAAAACCCATGAGGACAATTCTTTGCTTTCATTTTTTCTCCTTATTCCGCTAATTATTGTTGGTCGGAATGTAATATATCTGCTAAGTATGAACTGTATATATTTTTTGTCAATCCAAATAATAGCACAATTGACTTTATTAGTATAAATAGTACAATGCGAGCTGGTATGAAAAGCCTAATGAAAATTAAAAACTATCTGGAAATTATTGCAGTTTGTGGAATTAGCCTTTTTTGCTTTGTGACTGTTGCCTTTTTCTCTTCGGGTTGTTCGATAGACCCAATTTCAACCACGACGACCACTTCTTCTTCCACCACAACAACTATAGCTTTATCGATTTATACACTTGATGACGGCAATAGCCGGTTGGTTAAAATTACTGGTATGGATGGCACGGGATGGACAACTTTGGGATCATCCGGTGGAGGGAGTGGACAATTTAATAGTGCTCGGGGAGCTGATATTGGGCATGACGGTAAAATCTATATTGCCGATTCTTATAATAACCGGATTGTCCGTATTGATAATATTGCTGGCAGTAATTGGACTAGTTATGGCCTATACGGGACAGGAAGTGGCCAATTTTACTTGCCATATGATATTGCTGTCAGTCATTCTAATGAAGTGTATGTGGCGGATGCCTATAATAATCGGATTGTCAAAATTAGCGATATGAATGGAACGGGTTGGACAACCTTTGGGACATATGGGGGTGGCGATAACCAGCTATATCGCCCTTGTGGTATTTGTTGTGATTCTAGTGGAGCAATTTACATTGCAGACACCTATAATAATCGCATCATTAAAATTAATAGTATAAATGGTAGCGGTTGGACCACTTATGGTCTTTCTGGTACCGGAACTGGACAATTTAACTTACCCTTTGGTTTGGTAGTTGATAGTAGTGGAAAGATTTATATTGCTGATACCTATAATAACCGAATTGTGCGGATAAATGATATGACTGGGAGTGGTTGGATTACATTTGGTGGTGTCGGGGGAGGAATGGGCCAATTTACTCAACCGCGCGATATAACTGTTGGTTCTGATGGAAAGCTCTATATTGCAGACAGCAATAACAATCGTATCGTACGGATTGACGATATGAGCGGAACCAATTGGGTGAATTTGGGAACCTTGGGCGGGGGAGTAAACCAATTTAGCGCGCCTTGTGCTATTTTGGAAAATTAAGCTTTACAATGGCAAAATATAAAGGATTTTTAACGCAAAAAAAAGATTGCCCATATCCCTATTAAAATAAAGGCTAACCCGCTAGTCTGGTGAATATAATTTGAAGCCTTTTGAGCTTGTTTTGATCGCAGAAAAAAATTAGCCATTCCGGTGGAAATCCCAATTAAAAAAATAAATACGGTATGGGCTAAGGCATACACGAAAAGCAGTGAGGTTCCGTATGCCAAATTTTGTTTTGAGGCAACAAAGGTTAAAATCAAGGCCAAAACTGGAGTAGCACAGGGAGATGAGGCAACCCCAAAAAGCATTCCCAGCAAGAAAGCCCCCAATAGCCCTTTTTGTTCGGTTTTAACCATGCGTGGGGTTGGGATCTGAAAATTTAGTATTCCCAGCATTTGTAATCCCATAATAATCGCAACTGTGGCTAGAATATATTTCCAATAACCGCCAACATCGCCCAGCAAAGTTCCCATTAAAGAAGCAACTGCGCCTAAAATCGTGAAGGTAATAGCCAAGCCGATGGCAAAAAATAGCGAGAAAGCAAAGGAGCGTTTAACGTCACCTTCCGAAAATCCTCCGACATAGCTAATAACTAACGGGATAGTGATTAATACGCAGGGGCTAAAGGATGAAACTAAGCCGGCCAGAAATACGCTAAAATAGGCAATGAGTGGATTTGATAAGTCCATTATTTATTTAACTCTAATGTTTTTACTGCTTTTAAAAGCTGTTCTTTATCCATAAAACCTTCTGCTTTGCTTTTAAAGACACCCTTTTTATTGTAAAAAAGGATGGTAGGAATAACTCGTACGCTGTATCTGCTTGCTAGTTCACGGTTTTCATAAACGTCCAGGGATAAAAAGATTGCCTTCCCGTCTTGTTCTACTACCAACTCTTTCATAATTGGATTCATTGCCCGGCAAGGACCGCAACTTTCTGAACCAATTTTAACCACCACAGGAACGCCAGCTTTAAGTGCTTCGCTTAGCTTAGTGATGTTTTGGGTGCTTTTTACATGCTTTGTTGTGGTTAATACTTTCGTCGCATTGGTTATTGCTGTTGAGGGTTGAATAAGAGAACACAATAAAACAAATATGCCAATAAATTTCTTTAATTTTGTTTGCATTTTAATCTTCTCTATTATAGTATTTATTTCCATTAAGTAAAAGGAGTAAAGGTAAAATCTTATGCTTAAATTGTTATTAGTTGCGGCGGGTGGAGCCTTTGGCTCATTAATGCGTTATTGGGTTTCAAATATAGAATATAAAAATTCGAATGCTCTTTTTCCACTTGGAACCTTTTTGGTTAACATTACGGGATCACTATTGATTGGCTTTTTGTGGGGAATATCAGAAAGATTTGTTTTTCCGTCAAAATTAAGAGCCTTTGCTTTTATTGGGGTTTTGGGTGGTTATACCACTTTTTCAGCCTTTAGCTTGGAGAGTTTTAACCTAATTAAAGCCGGGGAATATAAAATAGCATTAGGTAATATATTATTGACCAATGTGGTTGGGATCCTATTTGTCTTCATTGGCTATTATTGCGCAATTCTACTGTTAAATGGAATTTTGGGCAGACAGCCTTAAAAATAAAGTGAAGCCAAAAAGAGTAGCGCAATGCCAATTCGATAAATACCAAAGGGTATGAAAGTATGCTTCTTGATAAAATTCATCAAAAATTGAATGCTAATAATAGCTACAATAAACGAAGCAATAAAGCCAACAGCTAATACCCCAAATTGAGAAGAAGTGAATGAACTCCCACATTTTAACAAATCAAAGACAGAAGCGGCCAGCATAGTTGGGACGGCCAGTAGAAACGAAAACTCAACAATGGTTTTTCGTTTAAGATTGAGGAGTAGTCCTCCCATAATCGTTGCAGCTGAACGAGAAACACCGGGGAACATGGCGAGAGATTGAAAAAGCCCTAAAGCAATACAAAGGCTATAAGGAATTTGGCTAATATCATCGATGGCCGTTTCTTTTTCGCGGTGAAATAGCTCAAAAATGATCAAAAAGATTCCTCCAAGGATCAGTGCCCAGATAAGAATGTAGGGATTGCCAATTAAATAGCCTTTAATAACTTTATAGAGAGTAAACCCTAAGATCGCGGTAGGGAAAAAAGCGACGAGAATTCTTTTTAAACTTTCAAAATCAACAAAGAAACGACGCCAGTAGAGGACGATTACCGAAAGAATTGATCCTAGTTGGATGACGATCTCAAAGCTTTTTACAAAATCGGTTTGGGGAATCTGCATGACCTTTGCGGCCATAATTAAATGGGCAGTAGATGAAATGGGTAAAAATTCAGTAATTCCCTGAACAATTCCCAAAATTAAGCTTTGCAAAACATCCATTACTAAAATCTATAATAATTAGTATCGAAAGTCAAATTATTGATTGATTGTGCTATAATTTTCTCATGACTAAATATGCAGCCCCACGCGGAACAAAAGATATCCTGCCAGCAGAGTCATCTCATTGGCAAATGATTGAAACTGCTTGTCGAAAAGTATTTGAACTCTACAATTATAAAGAAATACGAACCCCCATCTTTGAATCCACCGAACTCTTTACTCGCTCGATTGGCCAAACCACGGATATTGTTGGTAAAGAAATGTATGAATTTAAGGACCGCAAAGGACGTAGTTTGTGCTTGCGCCCAGAAGCGACTGCTCCGGTGGTTAGAGCTTGTATTGAGAACAATTTGTTAAGCGCAGATCAAACTACCAAACTTTTTTATATAGGACCCATGTTCCGTTACGAAAGGCCACAGGCCGGTAGACAGCGCCAATTTCATCAGGCTGGGGTAGAAGTGTTTGGTTCCAATGAACCAAGATTGGACGCAGAAGTCATTGCTCTAAACCTGCAGTTATTAAGTGAAATTGGTTTAAAAGACTTAGAAGTTGATATTAATAGTGTTGGTTGTGCTAACTGTCGTCCGGCTTATCGCGAAAAACTACGGGATTACTTAAAAGCAAATATCAAGGATATGTGTTCTGATTGCCAGGACCGCTTTGAAAAAAATCCCTTGCGAGTACTAGATTGCAAAGAGGCAAAGTGCCAAAAATATATCGAAAATGCCCCAGCTTCGAGTTCTATGCTTTGCGTGGATTGTTCAAACCATTTTAAGCAGATGGTGGGATGGCTGGATGGTCTGATGGTAAAGTATAAAATAAATAACCGCTTAGTTAGAGGGTTAGACTACTATACTAAAACAACTTTTGAAATTGTTTCTAATAAACTGGGGGCGCAAAATGCTGTTTCTGGCGGTGGACGCTATGATGGACTAGTTGAAGAATTGGGCGGAAAACCAACTCCCGCCGTCGGGTTTGCTGTGGGCTTAGAAAGAATAATTGGGCTACTCTCGAATTACGAATTACGTATTACGAGTGAGTCAAAAACGCAATTATATATAGCTACCATTGGAGACGAAGCCACCATAGTTGGCTTTGAAATGATGCAAAAGGCTCGCAGCCATGGAATTTCGGCTGACATGGATTATCTAGGTAAGTCGCTCAAATCGCAAATGAAAGCGGCAGATCGAGCAGGGGCAAAATTTGTTTACATCATTGGTGACGAAGAAATTAAGAAACAATCGGCTGTTTTGAAAAATATGCAAACATCAAGTCAAGAAGAAGTGGCATTTGATCTTTTATTAGAAAAGGCGAAGTAGCTTTTATTGTCTTCTGGCTTCGGCTTCGGTCTCAGCTTGTTCTTCATTACGCAGAGCGATACGTAGTTTAGTAGTTGCTTCTTTGCAGATACGACTAACTTGAGATTCGGATAATCCAATATCTTTGCCAATATCTTTGAAGGTTTTATCGTGTTTATAATAGCCTTCAACTACTTTCTTTTCTTTGTCATCCAAGATCTTTACCGCTGAATCGATGTGTAATAGCTTATCAACTTCTTCATGAACAATTGATTTGTCGTTGAAAGCCATATAAACGTTGGCAGCGGAAGTAATCCATTCGTATAGGCCAGCTACAGGATCGCTGCCGCGTTTGCGCAGATAATCTTGCATCGAACCCTTTAACCGCATAGAAACATAGGACCAGAGAGCCCCACGTCTTGGATCCCAGGTTTTTAAACATTCAACAAAAGCGATTTTGGCTTCTTGTTCGAGGTCTTTAGCTTCGGAGCCAGCAATGTGGCGGGGAAGGGTGGAAACATACCATTTTACAGTAGATTCGATTTGGGCTTTGTATTTTTCGAGGGTCTCATCGGAGTGCTTAAGAAACTCCTCGCGCATAATTGATAAGATTCTATCTTCAACTTCTTTTCTGCTTACCATATGTTTTATGTAAATCTTTTAACCAGGTTCTTCAAAAAACCCTCTTGGTTATCTTCGGGATTGCCGGTTTCTTTGGCAAAAGCATTTGCCATCTTTTTGGCAAAGGGCCACATGGAACGCAAAATGCTACCAATTCCGGCAGGAGGGGCTTCGGTCATGCCACGGGCAGCCGAAACCTTGGAGCGTAATTCTCTTTCCGATAATCTTCTAATTGCCATAAGCTTTTTTTATTCTAACAAAGCGTTAACTATAAGTAAAGCCTCATCAATCAGTGGAAATCATACCGATACTTTGTACTTTTACCTGCGGGACAATTTCATTGTAAGATAAAACTGCAACGTCAGGAAAACTTCGCTCAATAAAGCGCTTGAAATGCGGTCGCAGGCGTGGCGAACAAAGGATAACTGGCTTGAGTTTTAATCGTTTAAAATTCTTTACATGTCCTGAAATCTGGACTAAAATCTTTTCACCAATGTTAGGATCAACGGCCAAGAAAGAGCCATATTCTGATTGGTGAATGGCTCCCGTCAAAGTTTCTTCCAACGAAGGATCAATAGTGACAACGGTGACCACATTTTCTTTGTCGGTGTATTGTTCGCAAATTTGGCGGGCCAGAGACTGTCTTACATATTCAGCTAATATATTAATATCGCGGGACAAATGGGCGTAATCGGCCAGTTTTTCCAGAATAGTTGAAAGATCACGGATAGAAACCCTTTCCCTGACTAAAAGTTGCAAGACTTTGTGCACTTGTCCTAAAGATAGTAAATCGGGAATTAGTTCGCGAACGATAGCGGCATTAGAATTTTTAACCAATTCGATTAGTGATTGAACATTTTGCCGTGTCATGATTTCATCAGCATATCGCTTGATAACCTCGGTGAAATGCTCAGAAATAACATCGATCGGAGCTTTGGCTGCTATTCCTAGTTTTTGCAATTGAGGAAGCATATCTTCTGGAACCCAGGTAACCAGATCGTTGGAAGTAGGATCTTTGGCTTCAATCCCGGAGAGTTTTTTAGCCCGCATTTGCGAAAGGGACAACTCAACCATTAGGTGTCCCATTCGAACTTCAGCCAAAGCCACGCGTGTTCCGCGAATTTCAACTTCGTATTGGTCAGGCGGCAAACTTAAATCATCCATTACCCTAACCCCAGGAATAACAAAACCTAATTCTTGACCAATGTTATAACGAATGAGGGTAATTCGCTCTAGCAGTGGTCCTTTTTGGGCTGGATCAATCAATGGAATAATATTGCGGCCGGTTTTTAATGATAATGGATCAAGACCAAGTGTCCCTAAGATGCTTTCAGGCTTTTTCATGGCATCTTTGGCAGATACTTCTTCGGTAACCCCTTTTGATTCAAGGGATTCGGATTGTGCACGCATTAGTCCCAAAGTTAGCGCCCCGCTTAAGAAGGCAAGAAGCAGCAATGGGATGGTGGGCAATCCAGGGATTAGTGCAAAAATTCCCATTAAAATACTGACAAAAGCAAAGGCTCTTGGCTGGGCAAAAATTTGTTTGGCAACATCGGATCCAACGCTCATTTCAGAAGCTGATTTGGTAATTATGAGACCGGTAGCAATAGCAATTAACAAAGAGGTCATTTGGGCAATAAGACCGGATCCAATGGTTAAAAGGGCGTAAAGAGACAAGGCTTCCATGATTGTTAAGCCTTGCTGCAGCCAACCAACCAAGACACCGCCTAAAATGTTAACCAAAACGATGATAATACCGGCGATCGAATCGCCGCGGACAAACTTGTTGGCACCATCCATAGAACCGAAAAAGGTGGCTTCGCGTTCAATCTTGCGGCGACGGTTACGGGCTTCGTTAGCATCAATTAGGCCGGCGTTCATATCGGCATCAATCGACATCTGTTTGCCGGGCATAGCGTCTAGAGTAAAGCGGGCAGCAACTTCGGCGACCCTTTCAGAACCTTTGGTGATAACTAAAAAGTTAACGATGGTAATGATGATAAAGATAATTGCGCCAACGATGTAGTTACCACCGACGACAAAGTTACCAAACGCATTGACGAATTCACCGGCATATCCACTTACCAGAATTAGTCTTGATGCCGCGATATTAAGCGATAATCGTAAAACGGTGATTATAAGTAAAATAGAGGGAAAAACCGCAAATTCAAGGGGTTCTTTTAAAAACATTGAGACGAGTAATATTAGTAAGGAAAAAGCAATGTTAAATGACAATAAAATGTCTAGGACAATCGGAGGCAAAGGGGCAAGCATCAAGGCGATAACAATAAGGAGGAGAAGGGCAACTAAAAAGTCGCTAACGGAGAAGAGACTTTTTAAAGCTTTAAGGTCAATGCCTGGTGCTGCCATATTCGCGCTCCATTATACCGTTAGCGTGGTGAAAGGGCAATAGAAGCTTTTTTCCTTTCTTCGCGGTCTCTTTTGATTTTATAGATATAGGCCAGCACTTCGGCAATGGCTTGATAAAGTTCGCGTGGGACTTCTTGGTTTATTTTTGTGGTTCGATAAACTGAACGGGCCAGTGGTTCGTTCTGGACAATAGATATTTCGTTGGCTTCTGCGATCCTTACGATTTCTTCGGCAATTTTTCTTTCTCCTTTGGCAAGAACCCGTGGAGCCTTCATATCTTTAGAATTGTATTTTAGGGCAACAGCAATATGGATTGGATTGGTAACAACTACGTCAGCTTGTGGGACCGAGCCCATCATTCTCTGGTAAGCAGCCTGTCTTTGCAGATCACGAATACGCTGTTTAACTAGCGGATCTCCTTCTAGCCGTTTATATTCTTCTTTGATTTCTTGTTTGCTCATGCGCAGATTCTTCATAAATTCCCAGCGCTTGTAAAAATAGTCAAGTATGGCTATTAGGATATAAAAGTACCCAACTCGGATAGCAATAGTTAAGGCAATTTTTCCTCCCAGCATTAGTGCATCCCAAGGCTGGGCTTGGATCAGCATGATGATGAAAGGCAAGTCGTCTTTGGCAGCATACCAGGCAATGTAAAACACGATAACAATCTTTAAAAGGGATTTGATTAATTCTACAAATCCCTGCATGGAAAACATTTTTTTAAAACCAGATAAAGGATTAATTTTTTCAAGTTTTGGAGAGAGTGGTTCGGTAGAAACAACAAACCCGGTTTGCATTACCTCCGCGATAAAAGTGGCAATGAAAGCAACCGCAAGGACGGGTGCCACCGCAAAAAAGAATCCGCGCCCAGCAATTGTTAGAGTGTATCCGACAAACCCCATATCAAAATTCTTGGCTTCCGGAATTAAATTAAAAAGTGCTTGGGTTGATTGAGCAAGATTTCCCCACATAAAGGGCCCAAAATATTGCAATGAATAATATGTTATAAGTAAAACTGCCGCTACAGTTATTTCGTGGCTTTTTGCAACCTGTCCTTTTTCTCTGGCCTCACGCATGCGGTGAGGCGTAGGTTCCTCTGATTTATCGCCAGCATCTTCACCCATTTTGAGATTTCTCCATTATTTGTGCTATAGGAATTTTGCCAGTAATAACATTTGGGTTAGCATAAATTCAAGTATTTTGTTTAGATAAGTTACAATAAAGGGCATACAGAGCAAAAATCCAAATAAGCCAAGCATGGGTTTTACCTGAAAACCCAGCATAAAAACGTTAACTTGGGGAGCAACGCGCGACACAATTCCGAAGGAAAAATCTGACAAGAAAATTAATAATACAATTGGGGCAGCCAAAATGATGGCAATTGACCAAAAAGAGGTGCCCAGGCTAATTACCTGTTGAACGAGCTTTGGAGAAGCAAAATTGGGTATATGGCCTACTGGGATAGCCACAAAGCTTTGGTGCAGTGCCGATAGTAACATGTGATGGCCATTTATGGATAGGAAAATAATCATGGCGAACATGAAAGCTAACTTACCAATAATTGAAACCACCATGCCAAAGGCCGGGTCAAGGGCACTAGCAACTGATAGGCCCATTTGCATATCCATGATCTCACCGGCTCCCTGAATGGCATGAAAAAAAATATTGCAGACAAACCCAATTAAAAATCCAATGCTTGCTTCTAGGAGCAATGCAAAAATAAATTCTACGAAACTATTTGGCAAGATATTATTAATAGGCACTACAAACCAGAGGAGAAGGCTAATCCATATAACAACGGCGGTTTTAATAAAAACCGGGAAGCTACGAGAACTAAAAAAGGGCATTTCAATGAAAACTCCGGCGATGCGTGCCACAATTAAGAAGAAAACACTAAGTTGCTGAATGGAAATAAGCATGCGGCTTACCGTGCCATATTAGGGATGGTGCTCCAAAGAGTGGTAGTAAAACTAATCACGACTGAACATAGCCAAGGAAATGTAAAGGCTAGGACTAAGAATACCGCTACTACCTTAGGGACAAAAGTTAAGGTTTGTTCCTGAATTTGGGTTACTGCTTGAAAAAGACTGATGATAAATCCAACTAATAAACCAATTCCAACAGTGGGCAGTGACATCATTAAGGTAGTAATGATTGCCTGGTGCATTACTTGGACTGCAAAATCTTGGTTCATTGGTTTACCTAAAGCTCATTAATAATCCACGAGCAATCAAATTCCAGCCATCGACCAAAACAAATAAGAGTATTTTAAAGGGCAAAGAAACCATCACCGGCGATAACATAAACATACCAAGTGATAATAGAATGTTAGACACCGTTAAATCAATCATGATAAATGGAATAAATAAAAGAAAACCGATTTGGAAGGCCGTCTTTAGTTCCGAAATCATAAATGATGGGATTAAAACATACATCGGGACCTCTTCTGCTGTCTTTGGGACTTTTATCTTAGCAAATTGCACGAAAAGAGCTAAGTCTTTTTCGCGGGTTTGACGGACCATAAATTTTTGCAATGGTTTTGTTCCAATTTCTATAGCTTTAGCTTGTGATATTTTTCCTTCGTTGTAAGGAGTAAATGCATTTTTATTGATATCTTGCCAGACAGGGGACATGACAAAAATAGTCATAAATAAGGCTAGGCCGGTAAGAACCGAATTGGGGGGTACTGATTGGGTTCCGATGGCCGTTCGAATAAATGAAAATACAATTATTATTCTTAGAAAAGATGTGACGGACACTAGAAAAAATGGGATCAACGAAATTAGAGACAGGGAAATTATTAATTGGATACTGTTGCTAAATTGGGGAGAAGCAATTAAATTACGAACATCGATGTTGGCAGCGAGTGGTGCGCGAGCTTGCGCTAGTGCAAAGCTTTGCATTAAAAAAAGACTAATTAACAGAAAAATTCGTCGTTTATTCATGCCACATCCTTCAAATCAATTTTATCAATGAGGGTGATGTTTTTATTGCTGGCTCCAACTAACCAAGTCTTATCGCCAATGCGTAAGAGGTAAGCGGTTACCTGGGGTTCCAAATAGGCCCGATCAAGCACTTTTATGATTTTTCCAGCATCGCTGCTTTTTAGTCTAGGGAGTAAATATTTTGCTGCCAGCCAAATAAAACCCATTACGATAAAAAGAGAAATGATGACCTGCATTACATAGCCAAAAGTAATAATTGGGGTGGTTTCAAGGCTTAGGGCTTCAAGGGTCATTTCATCACCACATTCGTAATGCGTAGCCCGTAATAATCATCGATAGCTACCACTTCTCCTTGGGCAATTAATTGGCCGCCAATTTTAAGATCTAAAGGTTCCCCGGCTAGACGGTTTAATTCAATAATTGACCCTTCAGAAAGCTCTAATATTTCTTTTAGGGACAATTCTGCTTTTCCTAGTTCTACTCGAGCTTGGATGGGAATATCTTTAAGGGAATGTTGTTCAATCTTTTCTCCCTTTTCCTCTTCACCAAATTCTGGGAATTTTACATTTTTAACTTCCATTTTTATCCTCCTCCGGTTTTTTCATCTTCACCTAAATCTTCATCCAGTAATTCTTCATCGGCAAAATCTTCGTCCGTAAAGTCCTCGTCCGAAAATTCTTCCTCACTAAATTCTTCATCGGCTAAATCATCTTCTAAAACTTCATCTTTTTTCGTTGGTCTATCAGTTTCTTTGATAGAAGCTGGCGTTGTAGTTTCAGGGGATAGGGGATGAGGGGTAGGGAGTAGGGATGTTTGAGCAACTTTAGCAAGCGTTGGAGGCTCTTCTTTAATTAAGCTGGGAGGAGTAATTTTTGTAACATCTGGTTCCCCAATTGAGGTAATTCGAATGGCGGCTTTTCTATTTTTTATGCCAGCTTGGCAGAAAAGTTTTAAAATATTACCAGCATCCAGGGCAAGGGCCTCATCGATTGGGGTATCTAGAGTAACTACATCTCCTGGTTCAATTTGCTCGATCTCGTTGGATGTAATGGCGGTACTGCCCAGGTAGACTCTGAGAGGGATAATTATTTTTGAAAGAAGGGCGGTTGGCAAGGATGAGAAATCTAAAGGCTTTTGATTTATTTCGTTTTTATATTTTGCAATTAAACTTTTCAGTGAGCTTCCATGGTATCCAAAATATAATTTTCCGATAGAATTTTCGCCCAAAATTATTTCAGCATTAAAACAAACAAAGGTTGCTGAAGTGTTGAGGGATTGATCAATGTTAATTTCTGGCGAATTAATTACTGCGTAACTGGGATCAGAAAAAATATTTTCGAAAACGGCGGAGTAGTGGGGAAGATATTCATTAATGGTCGTGGAAAGAACTAGGCTTTCCGCCTCAGTTAATCCCCGATTTTGCGGTTCAAGATCTCGGCTGCCTAATGCTGAATTGATAATGGTGTTGGCTAGAGAAAGGCTGGCAAAAACAAAGACAGGATCGTGCATTCCGGGGATGCTGATTTTGCCCTGAACTCCCTGGCTGGCAATGCCTCTTAGAAGGTTTAAGTAGGTCGTTTGTTCAACCTGGACAGAACAAAGTTCAACTGCCAATTTGAGATCAATTTTTAACTGCTGTAGCAAACGTGAAACAAAACGATAATGAATTTGAAGAACAATATCTAGCTCTTCCTTAGAAAGACGGTCAAAACCGTATAAGCCGCTTTTTACTTTTTTTACCAGTATTTGAGCGGGTTTGTAGGTTGTCCAATCGCCAATAGCCGGGGGTAATTTTATTGTCCTTTTTTGCCCGGCGATTTCTGGTTTAACTGTTTGTCGCTCTGTCATTATATATTTTTATTACCCAATTTTACTGATAAAGGATGATATCATGTCGGAGGCCATTTGTACTACCGACAAATTGCTGCTCATGGCGCGTTGGATTTCGGAGGCATAAATTGTTTCGGATAAGTAATTGACGTTGGAGGCTTCTAAATAACCTGGTTTTACAGATCCTGCCGCATTTCCAGGTGCGATGGCAGTAGCTGGTGTCCCAGAGGCAACGGTCTCAGCAAAAGAAGTTCCGTCTATTGCTGCTAGCGCACTAGAGTTTATAAAATAAGTCATTGCAATCTTGTAACCAGTATCAATATATGTAGTTCCGCCGTCCGTGGTGTATTGCAGACTGCCATCTTCAAGCCATTTATAGCTGGATTTGTCGTTAGAAGGAAGATTGGTAATTGGAACCACACTGTTTGATCCATCTAATCCAAAAACTTGCATATTGTTAGAAGTTAAATTTCCAGCAGAATCAACCGAGAAATTACCTACTCGAGTATAACGATAGGTCGATCCTCCGTCGGTGGAAATAATAAATAGTCCTTGGCCGTTAACTGCTAAATCGAGGCCACTGCCTTGCGAAAAAGAACCTTGGCTAAAATCGATGGAAGTGCTAGACACTGACATGCCCTGCCCAAATTGGATAGGATTGGTTCCCCCCATGGTGGCAGTTGCAGCTGAGCCTTGAGACAAAATACGCTCTAAAATTGATTGAAATGAAACATCCAAGCTTTTATAGCCCAAAACATTCATATTAGCAATATTCGATGAGGCCGCTTCTAGAGCAACATTGTAGGATGCAATGGCATTTTGTGCTGTGCCCATTATTTCAAGCATTATCTTCCTCCTTTAATTCGGTAATTTTAATTTCGTCCCATTTAATATGCATTTTATTTAAAGCAATTTTTAATTCTTCAATGTTAGCATCCAATAATTTTTTTGACTTATCATAAGCTTGGATTTCAATTGATATCATACCTGATTTGGAGGTTAAAGTTAACAAGACTTCTCCCATATTTTCCGGTTTTAGTCCCACGATGAGTTGAACCTTACCTTTATCTTTTACCAGACTTACTCGGGATGTGATTTCATCGACTAAGGCTTGTAGATCGAAGCTGCCCAAAAGTTTATCGCCAATCTGGGCTTGGAAAAAAGCCGGATAATATTCTAGGTTGGGAATGACCCAATTATTTTTTAAATACAAATCATTAATGAAAGAGCGCATTTCTTTGGATAAAAGGGAAGCTGATTGTCCGGTGGTTGGGTTAGTGTCAGAAGTATTATTGGCGTTTAGGCTGCTGCTAATTTCGTTATTAGAGGAGCTATCTTTTTTATCCAAGTTGTGGCTAATAAAAGATAGAGGAGGGGATTCGGTTTTAGATTGTTCCGGATAACCAAACAAAGTGCTAAAATCAAATTGACCAAAAGGAGAATACATAAGGCCGATGCGTTTTTGTTCTTCTTCGAGGAAGAGTTGAAAAGATTGGTCTGATCGATTTTGGGTAGCGCTATCCGAGAACAGACTGACTTCGGGTACCCTGGATTGGGAAACTTCTATTGCCACTCTTTCCCCCTCTTATTAGTCGAAAGTTTATCTAATTTACTTGCATGCGTCAAGAAGCAAATGCCGCGAGGGAGACTCGAACTCCCATGGTTTTACCCGTACGCCCCTCAAGCGTATGTGTCTACCAGTTCCACCATCGCGGCTTGCAGAATCACAATTTGATTTTAGCATGAAGTAAGTCCGGCGACAATCTCTTCCATTCTCATCCCGCGCGAACCTTTAATTAATACTGCATCACCGCTTCTTACAATTTTCTTTAATGCTTTTATGGCTGCTTGATTGTTGTTAAAATGTTGATCCGCTTTTATGTGCTTGGATAATTTTCCAACTGAGATAATTAAGTCTAACCCCAATTTTCGGGCAATAATTCCAATCCGTTTGTGGGCAGGGATGGCGGCTTTTCCCAGTTCAAACATATCTCCCAGCACCGCAATTTTTCGAGCCTGATGGATAGAGAGAACTTTGAGAGCGGCTTCCATCGATTGCGGATTAGCGTTGTAGGTATCATTAATAATGCGAAAACCATTTGGATGATCAAAAATGTCCATTCGTTTGCTAGAAGATTTAAATGTTTCCAGCCCTTTTTTAATTTGATTTTTGCTAAACTTTAAAATCTTGGCTGCAGCGATAGCTGCTAGTGCGTCATAAATAATATGTTCGCCGGGGAGGGGGAGGGTAATTCCAGATAGATCTTTGGGAGTAATGTCTGCCTTTTCTAATATGCCAAAATTCCAGACATTAGAAAGTGGACAGTAGACATTAGAAAGTAGGTTCTCGAAGTACTCATCATCTTGGTTAATAACGGCAAAGTCCCTCTTTGTCAGGTATCTGAAAATTTCAGCTTTTGCTTTGGCAACATTGGCTTTGGTCTTTAAAAATTCCAAGTGCGATTCGCCGATATTGGTGACGATTGCTATGTGCGGGCGGACTAATTTAGCTAACAGATCAATCTCGCCTAAACCTTGCATTGCCATCTCGACAACTGCGTATCTATGTCTCTTTGTCAGCTTAAGCAAAGTGAGAGGAACGCCGATTTCATTGTTAAAGTTTTCTTCGTTTTTAAGCGTTAAAGCTTTTTGTGAAAGGATGGAGGCCAGCATATCTTTAGTGGTGGTTTTACCCACACTGCCAGTTATGCCAATAATTGGAAGATTAAACTTATTGCGGTGATAGGCGGCAATTTTATGCAGCGCGGAAATCCCATCATTAACATTAAGAACGGCTGCGCCTTTTTTTAGGATTTCCGAGATATATTTGTGACCATCAAACTTAGGGCCTTTAATCGGGATAAATAATTCGCCAGGTTGAATAGTGCGGGAGTCAATAGATATGCCTTTGATTAGTTTTGGGCAATTAAGTAGGGAGCTAGGGTTAAATATATTTAATAATTCATTCCTGTCTAACATTTTTCATATTATACAGGTTTGAAGCCTTGCTTGAAAGAAGAACTTTTTAGCGATCTAGAATGAAAATAAGTTTGTGACTTGTTCTACTTCACAGACGCCGATTCTAGGAAAGCCTTGTTAGATTTAAACTCTTTTAAGCGTTCGATTAATTGTTCGGTGCCTTCGGAAGTGTCGTAGCTGTCCATTACTTTGCGCAGCAACCAGATACTTTTGAGTTCTTTTTCTTCGATTAATAATTCTTCTCTACGAGTGCCGGATAATTTTACATCAATGGCGGGGAAAACCCTTCGATCGGCTAATTTGCGGTTAAGGTGCAATTCCATATTACCGGTGCCTTTAAATTCTTCGTAAATAATATCGTCCATGCGGGAACCGGTATCAACCAGGGCAGTAGCAATGATGGATAAACTGCCGCCATCTTCGATGTTGCGGGCAGCACCAAAAAATCTTTTGGGCCGATGCAGACAAGATGGATCAAGACCTCCTGATAAAGTACGGCCGGAGGGTGGGGTAACTAGGTTATAAGCACGAGCTAAACGAGTAATAGAATCTAAAAATATAACCACGTCTTTGCCAGCTTCAACCAAGCGTTTACAAGATTCTAATAATAGTTCGGCAATGTGGACATGATTCTCGGGTGGTTCGTCAAAGGTAGAAGCAACTACTTCGCCCTTAACTGATCTTTCCATGTCGGTAACTTCTTCCGGTCGTTCATCAACGAGTAGTACTTTAATGATGGTTTCGGGGAAATTGATCGAGATGCTGTTAGCGATGTTCTTTAATATAGTAGTCTTACCGGCTTTGGGAGGAGAAACGACCATGGCTCTTTGCCCCATACCGATGGGAGATAATAAATCGATTAAACGTGAAGACATGGGACATTTATCGTGTTCTAGTGTGAAACGTTTGTCCGGAAAAATAGGGGTTAAATTGTCAAAAGGAATTCGTTCGCGGTTCTGTTCGGGATTGGTGCCATTGATCGCTTCGATTTTTAAAAGACTATAATATTTTTCGCCTTCTTTGGGTTGGCGAATCTGGCCGGAAACAAAATCACCATTCTGCATATCAAAACGGCGGATCTGGGTTTGGGAAACGTAGACATCTTCGCGGCTGGGGAGATACCCGCCGGTTCTTAGAAATCCGTAGCCTTCAGGCAGAATTTCTAAAACGCCTTTGGTGAACATATTCCCATTTTTTTCGGTTTGGGCTTCGAGCACCTTAAAAATGAGATCGTGTTTCTTGAGCGAGCGGGTGTTGGAAATATTTAACTCTTTGGCAATATTGTAAAGTTCCTGCAGCGTTTTTCCTTCCAAATCAACTATATCCATGCTTTCCTCCTGTTGAAAATATTTTGTTGGGATTTAAAATTCATTTGTTTGAAGATATAAGAGATAAAATTTGCGGAAACAAATCAACTTTCTACATAACCATATTATTATACTTCGGCAAAAGTGTCAAGGGCAAATTTTTTATCTAATATAAGTTTGAACATTAACCGTAAAACTTGGTGAGGCGATGTGTCCCGAAAATCCTTCTACGCTAACTGTAGTATTATCCATGATTTTTACGAGCAGGGTTGCTTCGATAGTTTCTTCGTTATTGATCGGCAAGCCCCGTAATAAATAAACTGTCTCGCTACTGGCCAAATTAACACTAGCTGGATCTGGCTGATTATCCACTACTTGATAAGTGGTAACCCACAAACCTAAGGGGGTGCTGATTGTGCTGCTGCCAATTGCCCCTTCTGGCCCACCAAAAGTAATTCTAATTTTGGTTGGGTCATATTGATCGTATACAAATGAGATTTGCTTATTATATTCGGCAAAGGCGGCTTCTGTGGCAGTGATGCTGTTATGAAACCAGTTGCCGACCAATTTGCCGGTTGAATCAAAATCAATTTTTCCGCCTAAAGGAAGAGTTTCGCGTGTCACTATTGGGCTGGCGTCTGGATTAAAAAATAGAGGAGTGTACAAGTTTTTTATAGTTGAATTACAATAATCATAAAAGTGGGTGGAGTTGAGCATGCGCCCATAGCGATTGGGGTTAATAAACGTTTTGCTTGTCGCTGTATAATCAGTGATATACCAATCCATGCCGGTTACTACTCCCGGCCGTCCGCCACACAATCCCAGGGTTTGTCCGGCGGATACTGCGATTGATACTACATTATTGATATCGGGTTGCAGGGTTCCTGCTTGGGCAAGGATTGATGCTTCGAGCGAAGACATATGGCCAAAGGTACTATAAAAGTCGTTAGTGTGCTTGATTTTTATCGTCCAATCGCGGTAGGTACCTGTTTGGCCTGAACTTGCCGGCCAATTACTTTCGGTATAAGTTATTTCGGTAATTGTTCCCGCAGCGGGAACATATACATTATAAAACAGATCAGCCACATTTTGACTAAAAGCAAATCCTCCGTGGTCGGTGGGGAAGGCGTGTCCCATGCGCGGATTAAGATTTCCCATCGGGCCAACGGCTTTGTAATCACCAACTGCCATGGGAGAAATGGAAAAAGTAACTGTGCCGCCCGATCCTCCGCCCGATTGTCCGCCACAGCCAAATAAAAATAATATGCTAACGAAAAGAATTAGTACACTGCAAAAATAACGCATATGTGGGTAGACTAGTATATGCAAGAATAATTGTCAAATGCTCCTCGATAAGTTCGGGACCAATATCGAGCGAAGTAGAGATATGCCCAGGAGAGGATTTGAACCTCCATGGAGTTGCCCCCGCCAGCTCCTGAAGCTGGTGCGTATGCCAGTTTCGCCACCTGGGCCGATGAAATAATCTTAGCATCATGTTACAATAACTGCAAATGAACCTAAAAAGTGATTATCGGCGAGCGGCAGGACTTGGATTTGAAATTGCCGTGGCAACTTTTTTAGGCGCGTTTGTTGGTTATCAAATTGATTTACGCATAAACAGTTCTCCCAATGGCATGGTTATTGGAATAATTTTAGGATCAATAATTGGGATGTGGGCAGCTATCAGGCTAGCATTGAAAACAAAATGAATATAATTGAACATTTACAACCCACCAAAGTATTTGAGATTAATCTTTTAGGGGTTGATGCTTCTATTTACAATAGTACCTTAACGGCTTTCCTAGCGATTGGTTTGATCGTGCTTTTCTTTTCTGTGGTCTCGCGCCGGGCTCGCATTATTCCATCAGCTTCGCAAAGCTTGGCGGAATATGGGATAGAATTTATCCGTTCTCAAATGTTAGAACCGCTTGGCAAAGAGGGGGAAAAATGGTTGCCCTTTCTGCTTTCTCTGTTTTGTTTTATTTTAGTCAGTAATTTATTGGGTCTTATTCCCGGATTATTGCCACCGACTAGCAATATTAATGTGACCGGGACATTAGCTGTTTTGGTTTTTATTTTAGTGCAGGGGTTGGGGATAAAAAAACAGGGCTTATTTGGTTATTTTAAAAACATGATTCCAGCGGGAGTTCCCGTTTTATTAATTCCTCTCTTACTTCCTATCGAAATTATCGGCCAAATTGCCCGGCCCTTTTCACTGGCTGTCCGACTTTTCGCTAACATGTTTGCTGGGCACGCCATTATTTTAGTTTTGCTCAGTTTTATCATTATGTTTAAAAGTTTTATTTTGCTGCCCTTACCACTTTTAGGCGATGTCGCTATTTCGGCTTTTGAGGTTTTTATTGCCTTCATTCAAGCATTTATATTTACTTACCTTACCTCGTCGTATATAATTGGTGCCATTGAGTCTGAACATTAAAAGGGGGTGTTTTTGATGGATTTAGGTTATTTGGGTGCAGGGATTGCAATTGGTTTGGCGGCTTTAGGGACCGGTCTTGGTATTGGTATGTTAGCGGCAAAAGCCTTGGAAGGAATTTCTCGCCAACCGAGCGCGAGTGGCGAAATTCGCACCACAATGATTATCGCGATCGCCTTTGTGGAAGCATTGTGTTTGTATGCTTTAGTTATTTCATTAATTCTTGTAACAAAATAGAGGAAAGAAATGTTTGAATTAGAACCTGGCTTAATGCTTTGGACTACGGTTGGTTTTGCCATTTTGGTAGTATTAATGTACAAAGTGGCCCTTCCTCCTTTGCTGGCCATCCTCAAAGAGCGCGAAAAAATGATTGCTGCCATGATTAACTCGGCCGAAGAAAACCGCAAAAAATCGGATGAAATGATCGCCGACTATAAGCATAAAATTGGCGTTGCCAGCCAAGATGCTTTTAAATTAATTGAACAGGCCAAAGTGGATGGCAATAAATTGAGAGAAGAAATTGTTACCGCTGCTAAACGCGAAGCCCAATTTGTGGTTGAAAAGGCGCAGGGCGATATGGCGATTGAAAAAAACAAGATTTTGGCCGAGGTTAAAGAGTATGCCGCCGATTTGGTAGTGGCAGCGGTTGGGAGAATTATACCTCAAAAAATTGATCCGGCTACAGATCGACAGTTGGCAGAAGAGGCTTTGCGGCAATGCCAGCTATAAACATTGATAAGTTATATGCAATGGCAGAGGCTGATGCAGACAAATTAGTCGAAGAATTGTTTGGTTTTAACTTTCTCTTGCAGAATGAATTTTCAATTAAATTGTTTTTTGAGAACGATTCAATTGATAAGACCAAACGCAAAGAATATTTTGATGAGCTTTATCCAAAGACAACCGAAATATTTAAAGATTTTGTGCACCTAATTATTGACGAAGGCATGTTTTATCGTATCCAAGCGGTAACTATGCGCTGTATCCATTTATCTGAAAAGAATAAGCGAGCTAGATATGCTTATCTTGAATCAGCCTTTTTACTCGAGCCGGATTATGTTGAAAAGATTAAATGTTCATTTGGTAAAAATATGGTTTTTGCAACTGAAGTCAAACCCGATTTGATTGGTGGTTTTAAAATTCGTTTTTTGGATGGGATGGTTTTTGATGCGAGCATTGCTGGCAAACTTGCCCAGCTAAAGAGGGAGATTGTGAAATGAAAGAAGATATCAGCGCAATTATAAAAAAGAAAATAGAGAATTTTAATGTAGCTTCTTCGGTCGAAGAACAAGGCTATGTTTTAGAGTCTGGAGATGGGATTGTCCGCATTAAAGGACTTCCTTCCGCCATGTCACGCGAAATTATCGAATTTGCCAATGGTGTTTTTGGAATTGCTTTTAACCTTGAAAGAGAAGAAGTGGTGGCGGTTCTTCTGGGGCAGCACACTTTAGTCAAAGAAGGGGATGCGGCGCGACTTACTGGTCGGGTAATAGAGGTGCCGGTTGGTCCCGAACTTTTAGGCAGAGTGGTTGATCCAATGGGTCGTCCCATTGATGGCCTAGGTGATATCAAAACTAGCAAAACCCGTCCGATTGAATGGATAGCACCCAAAGTAACCGATCGTATGCCGGTTTATCGACCGATGCAAACCGGTTATAAAGTGATTGATGCCTTGATCCCGATTGGGCGTGGCCAGCGCGAATTAATTATTGGTGATCGTGCCACCGGAAAATCAACCATTGGGGTTGATACTATGATCAATCAAAAAGGGCAAGGAGTAATGTGTGTTTACGTTTCAATTGGTCAAAAAGAATCAACCATTGTTCAATTAGTCGATAAACTTCGCGAAACAGGAGCTTTGGAATACTCAATTGTGGTAGTAGCTTCTGCTTCAGATCCCGTGGCTATGCAATATTTGGCGCCTTATGCCGGCTGTGCCATGGCTGAAGAATTTATGTATAACGGTAAAGATGCATTAATTACTTATGATGATTTAACTAAGCATGCCCAGGCTTATCGCATGATTTCACTGCTTCTTCGCCGCCCGCCTGGCAGAGAAGCTTATCCTGGTGATGTTTTCTATATCCATTCATCACTGCTGGAAAGGGCCGCCCAGCTTTCTCCGGCTTTAGGAGGAGGTTCTTTAACTGCTTTACCACTAATTGAAACCCAATTGGGGGACTACAGTGCCTATATCCCAACCAACGTTATCTCAATTACTGATGGCCAAATCTTCTTAGAGATTGATCTTTTTAACCAAGGGATGCGGCCAGCTGTAAACGTCGGAATTTCTGTCTCTCGTGTGGGTGGAAAAGCCCAGGTCCCAGCCATGCGCAAAATTGCCGGTAGTATGCGGCTGGATTTAGCCCAATATCGTGAGAAACAAGCCTTTGCTTTATTTGCCGGAGAGGTTGATAAAGAAACTGCTCGCCAAATTGAGCATGGTGGCCAGGTGTCAGAAATTTTGAAACAAGATAAGTATAAGCCTTATTCGATTGAAGAACAGATTATCTCAATTAATGCGGCGGTGAATAACTTTTTGGACGGGGTGCCAATTGAAAGAATCAAAGAGTTTGAAAGCCGATTAATTAATTATGTTAAAACAACTGCTCCTGAGCTTATATCTTTGCTGCCCGCCTATGAGAAAGAAACTGCCGAAAAATTAAAAGCGGTCATAAGCAAATTTAAGGAGAGCTTTTAATTAATGGCATCTACCACCAAATTAAAACGCCGCTTTAAAACGGTTTCAGGCCTCAATTCTATCTTTAATGCCATGCAGGTAATTACAACTGTCAGGATGGGGCAGGCGCGGCAACGCCACTCTATCTTTTCGGATTATTTGGCGGGCATTGAACAGGCGGCCTGTAAAATGAATTTTTCTCCTTTTTTGCGCGAACAAAAAGCGGGAGAAAACGTTGTTATTCTCTTGTCTACTAACCGCGGATTATGCGGTGGCTTTAATTTTAATCTTTTTGCTAATTTGCAAGGTTTAATTGGTCGAATTAGCGCGGCTAATAATAGCTGTAAAGTAATAGCGATTGGAAAAAAGGGTGATGATTTTGCTCGTTCAAGAAGGTTGACCACGGAAGAAGCTCATTTGAAAGAAGATTATGCATTTGCTCATTTTAAACAAGTGACTGACAAATTGTTGGATGATTATAGGGTTGGAAAAATAAGTGCGGTTTATGTGGTGTTTAATCGTTTTAAGTCGGTAATGAGGCAAGATGCTAGAGCATATCGCTTGCTTGCCCCCGAAGTGGTCTTTAATAGTGAAGATATGAATGTTTTGCTAGAGCCGGATAAGTATTTATTATCCGAAAAAACTTTCCGCTTGTTATTAGCTGCGCGGCTTTTTCATTTTTATCTTGAATCAAAATTGGGGGAGGCCTGTGCGCGGATGGTTACTTTAAAAGGAGCAGTTGAGAGTTCGAAGGAGATAATTGATAGTCTTTCTCGAGATATGAATAAGATGCGGCAGGCGTCTATTACTGCCGAGTTGTTGGAGTTAATTGGGTCATCTATGGGAATGTATAAAGGAGAAGAATAAAATGGAAAATAAAGGAATCGTAATTCAAGTCATTGGGCCAGTTTTTGATGCCCAGTTTCCTCCGGGCCAGGTTCCGCGGATCCGTAACGCCGTAAGAATTGCCAATCCGCCAATTATTGCCGAAGTAGCTATGCAAATGGAAGAAAACATTGTGCGAGTTGTATCTCTTAATCCGACGGATGGCTTAAAACGGGGAACGGAAGTAATAGATACCGGTGCTCCGATTTCTGTGCCAGTTGGCCCTGAAACGCTGGGAAGGATGTTTAATGTGGTTGGTGAACCAATTGATGATAAAGGACCAGTAACTACCAAGGAGCGCTGGCCAATTCGGCGGGAACCACCTAGTTTTAATGAAATTGTAACCCGAAGTGAAGTTTTTGAAACTGGAATTAAAGTGGTTGATTTACTTGCCCCTTATGCAAAAGGCGGAAAAGTTGGTTTATTTGGTGGAGCGGGAGTAGGAAAGACGGTAATTATTATGGAATTAATCCATAACATTGCTAAACACCACGGTGGAATTTCGGCTTTTGGTGGAGTGGGAGAGAGAACTCGTGAAGGAAATGATTTATGGTTGGATATGAAAGAATCAGGGGTTATGGACAGCACGGTGCTGTGTTTTGGACAAATGGCCGAACTGCCAGGAGCTCGTCTGATTGCTGGGAATTCGGCTTTAACCATGGCCGAATATTTTCGGGATGTAGAGGGCAAAGATGTTTTATTGTTTGTGGATAATATTTATCGTTTCGTACAGGCTGGTTCAGAAGTTTCAACTTTGCTAGGACGTTTGCCTTCGGCAGTAGGTTATCAGCCGACTTTAGCGGCAGAAATCGGACGTTTTGAAGAAAGAATTGTGTCAACGCGCAAGGGCTCCATCACTTCGGTACAGGCTGTGTATGTGCCGGCCGACGATATTACCGATCCAGCTGCAGCCGCTACTTTTGCCCATCTGGATGCCACTACTGTTTTGTCACGTGCCATTTCTGAAATGGGTATTTATCCAGCAGTTGATCCACTTGCTTCCAACTCCCGGATTTTGGATGTTAGTATTGTTGGCGAAGAACATTATAATACTGCTCGAAAAGTTCGCCAAATTCTCCAGCGTTATAAAGAGCTGGAAGATATTATTGCCATTTTGGGGGTTTCTGAACTACCCGAAGAAGATAAAAAGGTAGTAACGAGAGCCCGACGTATCCAACGCTTTTTGTCACAGCCCTTTTTTGTGGGAGAAAGATTTATCTCCATTCCTGGAAAATATGTGAATTTGAAAGATACTGTGCGCGGCTTTGCCGAAATCTGCGAAGGCAAGCACGACGATTTACCGGAACAAGCTTTTTATATGGTGGGAACGATTGAAGAAGCAAGGGAGAAAGCAAAGAGCTTATGAGTTTGACCTTAGAAATACTGACTCCCGAACAAAAGCTTTATAGCGGAAAGGTTAATTCCGTCAAAGTTCATGCGCTGGATGGGTGGTTGGAGATATTACCTAACCACGCGGCTTTAATGACTGTCTTAGCGGCTGGTCCGATAACTTACTGTGAAGAATCAAAAGGGCAAGTTGCTATTGATGCTACAGATGGCCTCTTGTGTGTTCAAGATAACTTAGCTAGAATATACATGACTTAAGGGGAGCACTTCGACTCGCAGCTCGACAAGCTCGCTGCTCGCTCAGTGCTGAGAACCTCGAGGGTTTCGGGGGACCCAATAACCTGATCAAGGTAATGCTTGCGGAGGTATAAGATGGAAAATAAATCTGCTTTTTTAGACTGCTTCAAAGATTCTATCTACGTGATTTCAGATTCAGTTGAGACTTTAATTAAGGCAATTGATGATGGAGCTACTATTGTCCAACTGCGCGACAAAGAAGGAAGCCTTAATTTAATTGAAGCTAAAGCGCTCGAAATTATCCAATATAAAGAACAGAAAAACTTTATCTTTATCTTAAACGATTATCCAGATTTGGCGGTTGAGGTGAAAGCTGATGGCGTGCATATTGGTCAAGATTATTCTACAGCATTAACCAGGGAGATTATTGGTCCGGATATGCTTTTGGGGAAATCAACGCAAAACATAGAACAGGGATTAGAAGCTGAAAATGAAGGGGCCGATTATATTTCGGTTGGGCCAGTTTATGCTACTCCTACCAAGCCTGGCAGGCCGGCAGTGGGGATAGAATATGTAAAAGAAGCAGCACAACAAATAAGTATTCCTTTTGTAGCTATTGGCGGGATTGATTTGGGGAATATTGATGAAATTCTTAAGGCAGGGGCTAAGACTATTGGGGTTGTTCGCGCGGTAGGCGACATGAAAGCGTTACTAGAAAAAGTAAAGGCAAATAAATAATGCAAATAACGGTTAACGGCAATAATACTGGGATTGAACCCAAAATGAACATTAGGCAATATTTAGGAACTCGCCAAATTGACCTGGCTGGCGTAGTAGTTGAAATAAATCAGAAAATAATCAAAAAACAAGAATGGGAAATAACTGAATTGAAAGATGGAGATATAGTTGAACTGATTTCGTTTGTAGGGGGCGGCTAATGGAAGACCAGCTAGTTATTGCTAACAAAAAATTGAAAAGCCGCTTTTTGCTGGGAACTGGGAAATTTAAGCATAAAGACGAATTGAAAATGACCATTCATGCTTCGGAGGCCGAAATCGTAACCGTTGCTTTGCGCAGGATTGATCTTGATAAAAATTCGGATAACATTCTATCTTATATTCCCGATAATATTATCCTATTGACCAACACTTCTGGGGCAAGAAATGCCGATGAAGCAGTACGGATTGCGCGCATTGCCCGCGAAGCTGGCTACGGAAATTGGGTTAAGATAGAAGTGATTAATGATAGCAAATATCTTTTACCGGACAACGCGGAAACGATAAAAGCTACCCAAATATTGGCCGCGGAAGGTTTTGTGGTTTTACCCTACATGCAGCCGGATTTGTATGCTGCACGTGCCCTGGTAGAGGTTGGGGCAGCGGCGATTATGCCGCTGGGTTCTTTGATTGGCTCCAACCAGGGAGTTAAGATGGAAACGATGATTGAGATTTTGATTAACGAAATTAAGATGGTGCCGATTATTGTTGACGCCGGAATTGGCCGTCCATCGCAAGCCGCTTATGCTATGGAAATGGGAGCGGACGCCGTATTGATTAATACCGCGGTTGCCACGGCAGATAATCCTGTATTGATAGCGGAAGCCTTTGCTAAAAGCATTATGGCTGGCCGGCTGGCCTATTTGGCAAAAATGGCAAATGTAAAAACTGAGGCCGAAGCTTCATCTCCCTTAACGGGATTTTTGCGTGCTTAGTCGAATTTCTTTGGAAGAATTGGCTATTAAAGCTCGGGATTTGACCAGACAACAATTTGGTCGAACCATTGCATTGTATGCCCCGCTATATATTTCCAATTATTGTGAAAATCAGTGTGTTTACTGTGGTTTTCAGGCCGAGGCAAAAATTCGGCGCCAAAAGCTGAGCCCCGAAGAAATTGAAGCAGAATGTTTAGCCATTAAAAAGAAAGGGATTCAAAATATTTTGTTGTTGACCGGTGAATCAAGAAGCCAATCACCGGTTGGATATATAAAAGAGGCAATTACTATTGCTAAAAACTATTTTCCGAGCATTGCTTTGGAAATATACCCACTTACAACAGAAGAATATCACGAGCTGTATTTAGCTGGTGCGGATGGTGTTACTCTTTATCAGGAAACCTATAATTCAGAAATTTACGATAAACTGCATCTTGCCGGGCGTAAAAAAGACTTTCAATGGCGTTATGCAGCGCCGGAGAGAATGGCGCAAGCCGGGATGCGGCACATTTCTTTGGGGGTATTGCTAGGGTTAGCCGATTGGCAGGAAGATGTTTATGCTTTATTTAATCATCTCGAGTTTTTATGGAATAAATATCCGGGTGTAGAATATTCACTTTCTTTTCCCCGGCTGCAAAAAATTGATACAGATACTTTTAAATATTCATTGGTGGCTGATCGAGACATGTTAAAAATAATTTCGATGGCCCGTTTATTATTTCCCAGGGTAGGGATTAATTTGTCGACCCGTGAGAGTGTTGCCTTTCGCGATATGATTATTGAATATGGTATTACACGTATGTCAGCTGGATCTCTGACGACGGTTGGTGGCTATGTAAAGGAAAATGAGCGTAGCGGACAATTTGCGGTTAATGATCATCGATCCTTAGACCAGGTAAAGAAAATGCTGCTTGATAAAGGCTACGATCCGGTGATCACCGATTGGCGGAGGATTGGCAATGCATGAATTTGAAAAGGCTTTATTAAATTATTATTCTCCCGAGCAGTTAGCTGCCATCTTTCAAAAGAAAATTGGGATTGCGGGGGCAGGTGGGTTAGGTTCAAATATAGCGGTTTGTTTGGTGCGCTCGGGTTTTGTCGATTTTGAAATAATCGATAGTGATGTGATAGAAATGAAAAACCTCAATCGACAATATTATTTTCTAGACGAAGTTGGAAAGCCAAAAGTGGCTGTTTTGACGGAACGTTTAAAACAAATTAATCCGGCGGTTAAGGTTAAATCTGCAAAAGAGAGGATTACTTTGGCCAATATTACAAATTATTTTACTGATCGGGATGTAGTTTTTGAGGCTTTTGATAATGTAGAATCCAAAACTCTGCTGATGGAAGCTTTGGCCAATTCCGGCAAACTACTGGTGTTTGGCAGTGGGATGGCCGGGATCAGTAATCAAAATGAGCTAAAAATCAACAAACTGCGAGAGAATATCTTCTTGGTTGGTGATGGGATAACTCCAGTGGGAAAAAATAATCCTCCGCTGGCTCCTCGGGTAGTAGCTTGTGCTGCTCTAATGGCTTCGGTGGTGCTGGAAGATACGCTTAAAGGGATAAACTAGTTATATGTTCAATGGCAGCGTAAGTAATATTTAGTAGTTTTTCCAGTTCTTTTTGATTAATTGACAGCGGCGGCATTAGGACAATAACATTACCCAGCGGTCGCAGAATCGCACCCCGCTTGCGAGCTTTGAGGATTACTTGATGGCCAATATTATCTGGAGAATCCAGTTCAATCCCAACCATAAAGCCCAACTGGCGGATTTCTTTAACCGATTTTAGTTTTTTAAACTTTTCTAGCCCTTCTTTTAATTGTTTGATTTTTGGTTGAAGCCTTTTAATCGTTTTTTCTTTTTTAAATATGGCTAAATTGGCTTGGGCAGCTGCACAGCCCAAAGGATTCCCAGTATAAGTATGGCCATGGAAGAAAGTTTTTTGCTCCTTGGCCTCTCCCAAAAAGGCATTATAAATCTGATTAGTGGTTAAAGTCGCCGCTACAGGTAAATATCCTCCAGTTAATCCCTTGGCAACACACATAATATCTGGGGAAATATTCTCATGTTCACAAGCAAACATCTTTCCTGTGCGGCCAAAGCCTGTGGCAACTTCATCGCAGATAAGCAGGATATTATACTTATTGCAGAGTTTTCGAACTCCCTTTAAGAATCCTTTCGGTTGCAGCAACATTCCTGCCGCACCTTGAATTAATGGCTCAACAATCATGGCCGCAACTTCTAGGTGATGATTACGCATTACTTCCTCAACTTCAACTAATTCAGCTTTTACTTGAAAGGCATTAAAGAGGAGGGGCTTAAATATTTTGTGGAATATATCAATGCCACCAACCGAAACCGAACCGACGGTATCTCCGTGATATGCATTTTCTAATGTAATGAATTTTGTTTTTTGCTTATTGCCGCTGAGTTGTTGATATTGAAACGTGATCTTTAAAGCAATTTCAACTGCCGTTGATCCATTATCCGAATAGAAGACTTTATTTAGCCCTTTAGGCGTGATCTCGACTAGTTTCTTAGCTAATTCGATGGATGGAACACTCCCAAGCCCAAGCAGGGTAGAGTGAGCAATTTTATCTAGTTGGGCCTTAATGGCTTGATTTAATTCCTTCTTGCGATGACCATGGACGGTTACCCAAAGAGAAGAAACTCCGTCGATATATTTCTTGCCGTTAGTATCGTAGAGATAAACGCCATCCCCGCGTTCAATGATAAGTTGCTCATTAACGACCCAGTCTTTCATCTGGGTAAAAGGATGCCAAATATATTGTTTGTCTATTTTTTGATAGTCTTTTGCCATTTTACTTTTGCTAAAATTGGAACACCGGTTAATTTGTATATTATTCTAGAATTGCTCTTTTCCGATAATTCTTTGCCTGTATAGCCATTTAGGATAAAACCCATTATAGCAATTTTTCTCTGCTTTAAAGCTTCAATGGTTAATAAAGTATGGTTGATTGTCCCTAAGCCCGCTCGAGCGACAATAATTGCGGGGATTTTTAAATCCTTGATTAAATCGGCGACAAAATAATTTTTAGTCAGAGGGACCAATGCTCCGCCAATTCCTTCAACGATCACCAAATCATGTTTAGCTTCTAATTGCTTATATGCTTTGAAAACTTTTTTTACTTTTAATTTTTTATTGGCTGCATAAGGGGCGAGGGGAGGTTTTACTGAAACTGGATTAATTTGTCTTAATGAATCTTTCAACTTTAACTTGGCTTTTAAATATACTGCATCACTTTCAGCCGTTGGTCCGGCGGAGAAAGGCTTCATAACGCCAACGTCTACTCCAAGGCTTTGCAAAGTGTGAGCCAGTAGCGTAGTTATATAGGTTTTACCTACGCCGGTATCAGTTGCCGTAATGAAGACACCAGGCATTCTATTTCCTCCTTGCTATGTTGGGCGGTGACGGTTATTCGCAAACGACTTTCTCCTTCAGGAACGGTTGGTGGGCGAATGCCGGAGACAAATAATCCTCTTTCAAACAATTGTCGTGCAATGGTTATGGTCCTTTCTGCATCGTGGGTGATGATTGGAATGATGGGGGTATCTGCTTTTAAAAGCTTTTCATTGTGTTTCAGGCTGGCTAAGAATGAATCATCACTTTCAATAATTTCAAACGCGGCAAGGGAGGCGGCACAAGAAGCTGGCGGCAAAGCGGTGGTATAAATGAAGCTTCTGGCCTTATTTCTAAGATAATCAATCAATGGTTTGCTTCCAGCCACAAATCCCCCAAGACTGCCTATAGCTTTTGAAAGGGTTCCCATTACGATATCCGTTTGTTCCTCCGTGTTAAAATGTTCCTCCGCGCCCCGTCCGTTCTTCCCCAGAGTTCCCGTAGAGTGAGCTTCATCAATCATAGTAATGGCATTATATTCTTTGGCCAATTTTATAATATCGGGGAGGGGAGCGATATCCCCATCCATACTGAAAAGAGAGTCGGTGACGATTAGGCGTTTTGCAAATTTAGCGGAACGTTTAAGGATTGCTTCTAATGTCACTATGTCTCTATGTCCGTAAACCTGGAGTTTAGCTTTTGCTAATCGGCACGCGTCAATGATGGAGGCATGGTTGAGGCGATCAATTATAATAGTGTCATTTTCACCGACTAAACTGGTAATGGTCCCAACGTTGGCCATATAACCGGTAGGGAAGACAATAGCGGATTCCCGGCCTTTAAACTGGGCTATCTTTTTCTCGAGTTGTTCGTGCAAGATTGTATTGCCACAAACCAGGCGCGAAGCTCGAGATCCTGTCCCAAATTCTTTGATGGCTTCGATGGCTCTTTCTTTGACTTTGGGGTGTTGAGAGAGGCCGAGATAATCGTTGGAACAGAAGTTAACTAGTTCTTTGCCATCGATAACAATCTTTGAACCTTCGATTTTTTCAATTGTTTTTAGGGAGCGATAGAGGTTAGCTTGCTTTAATGCAGCGAGTTCCTGCTCAATAAATTCTAGCATTACCGGTCGATCTCCAAACCTAAATCCTTAATCATTTGCAAATCTTTATCAGGGGTTTGTCCTTTAGTGGTTAAATAGTCACCGATGAGGGTGACGTTTGCTCCGGCAAGAAACATCAACGGTTGAAGGGTTCCTAGCGCTTTTTCTCTGCCACCAAAAACGCCGATGTCTACGGTTGGCAGGATGAAACGATAGGTGGCGATTAATCTAAGCACCTCCAAGGGAGGAACCGGCTTATATTTGTCAGCTGCAGGGGTGCCAGCAATTGGATTTAAGATATTAATTGGGACTGAAACCACTCCAATTTCTCTTAGCGTAAAAGCCAGTTCAATTCTTTGTTCCAAACTTTCTCCTAAACCAAATATTCCACCAGAACAAACCTCAATGCCAGCTTGTTTAGCCGCCTTGATTGTGTCCAAGCGTTCTGCATAAGTGTGAGTGGTGCAGACCTGATCGAAATAACTTTCAGCCGTTTCCAGGTTATGGTGCAGGCGAGTTAAACCAGCTTCTTTTAATTGCTTAATCTCAGTAGGGCTAAGGGTGCCGATTGAGACACAGCGGTTTAATTGGGTGTCGTTTTTGATGTTTGAAACCGTTTTTGAAATTGCGCCCATTTCGTTTTTTGTTTTAGTAGCTTTGCCTGAAGTCACAATACTAAAGCAAGTTGCTTGCATTTTCTTTTCGGCTTCTTTGGCGGCAGTGGTCATTTCATCACTGGAGAGGAGAGGGTAGCATTCAACCTTGGTTTTATGATGGCCCGATTGGGCGCAGAAGCAGCAGTTTTCAGAACATTTGCCGGATTTAGCATTGATAATGGCACAAAGCTTTACTTTATTGCCTTTGAAATGCAGTTTAATGCTATTGGCAGCAGCTAATAATTCGATGGTTTGATCATCATGACAATTAATTAAGGCGCGGGCTTCCTCAAAGGATAAGGCTTTGCCATGGACAACCTCGTCGGCGAGCTGTTTAAAGTTCATATAAAATTATAACATAATGTTACGGGAAAGGAGGGGTTAGGCTAGCTTATAGCGGGTAGCCCGGCTTTTCCCTTCTTTAATAATCAATTTCCCTTTTACCAGCGGCATGATTATTTGGTTAATCCTGGCACGAGAGACTTTTAAGGAATTCTTGAGTTCGTGAACTCCAATTAGCGGATTGTCCCGTAGTATCCTTAGAATATCTTCCTGGCGGGGGGTAAGGGCTATTTTGTATTGGGAAGTAACTTGCAGATCTTCGATCCGTTTTTTTACATTCTTTAAGGTGGCGATGATTCCATCTGCTACATATTCGATCCAGTGAGTCAGGTCATTGTCCAGTTCGCGGGCTTGTTCAATTTTTTGATAGTACCGTTGGCGATTGCCAGCAAAATATTCATCTAGACTAAAAATATGGCGGGTATCAAAACCGCGTTGGTAAAGGATTAGCGTCCCTAAGGCACGGGCAATTCGTCCGTTCCCATCCGCGAAAGGATGGATTGAAACCATGTGATGATGAAAAATAGCACAAATTAGAACGCTGTGCAGATTCTTAGTTTCTTTTGAATTAACCCAATTGATTAATTCTTGCATCAGTTTTGGGGTTTCTTTGGGATTTGGAGGAGTGTAAATCCGAATACCTCTTTCATTCGCCACATAATTTTGCTTTGCTTTATATTTGCCGCACTTGTCGAAAGATAAGATATCTTTTAGTAGGATCCCATGCATTTTTAAGATTGTTTTTTCAGTAATGGCCATTTTGGGATATTTAGCTACCCAGAGCATTGCCTGTAGGTAATTTTCAACTTCCTTCTTGTAGATTTCTGGTGAGCCAATATTATCTCCCCGCGCAATAGCTTCTACTTGGGGTAGGCTAAGGGGGTTGCCTTCAATACTAGTGGAAGAGTGAGTGTTGATGGCTTTTGCCTCCCTTTGCAGGGAAGGAAGCCATGGGACATTAATGGTTGCCGATTCAATCCACTGCTGTAGCTTGCCAGCCTCTTCAATTTGGTTTAAAAGATAAGGTGTTATCCTATAAATCGGCTTGTAGTGCATGCTAGTTATTATATCAAAGCGTCAAGTAAGCGTCAATGGTTGCGTAAAGGGATAAAGGGAATGAAGGTCCATTAAGGCAAGAAAGAGAATATGCGGAACTTAAAAAATATTAAGCATCGCAACTTTTGGGAAAAGGTTGGCTAAAGATTAATTTCCTAACGCTCCAACCGCCAAAAGCAACTAAAAATAAATTTTCTATTGATTTTGCTGCCAGGAATTCAGCATCTAAATATTCTCTTGGAACGCTTTCTTCATAAATACCGGCAGGTAAGTTTCTGGATCTTAATGGATCGGCTTCCAACATGGATATAGCTACCATGGGTAGATAAGGAGGCGCCGGCTTGGCATTTGTAAGAACGACAACTTGACTGCCGGAAGCCAACTTTTCATTTATTTCTTCTATCGGAACGCCTCTCAGTCCACCAAAAGATGATATTGCCCAATCCCAAAAAGAAGGTAATCCTGGAGCATAGTCACTAGTTCTTAAGCGAAATAACGGTCCTCTTACCAGATCTTTTAAAGCGATAAAGGGATGAGATTGTCCAAATAAGCTGCGTTCTCTTATAAATGGTTTGCCTCGATGAGAACCCATTTTCATCTCTTCATGCCGAAATAAACCAGCTCTTCCGGTGGATAAAAGCTGTGCTGCTACTGCCATGTAATCTGCTGGAACTGGGGAGAACTTTAATATATTTCTTTCGCCATTTTTCCATGCGTCCAAATCAATTAAAGAGGTTCTGCATTCAGGATGAATAAAAACTCGTGATGTTGACCATTCAACCGGCACTTGAACGGTCCTAGCTCTAACCATCGTTCCATTCTTTCTGCCTCTTACGACAAACACGGGCATTGGGACTAAGTTCGGGCGTGTCGGGTTTGTTTTCATTTGTTTTATCCTAAGCTTCCTTCCGAAGATCTTTCGTAAAATTTCACTTTATCTCGTTTTTGGGTATAATGAAGTTATGAAATCTCTCTACTTCATCCACGGTTTTGCTACTGGGCCATCGATTTGGCAGGGGCAGGTTGAAGCATTCTCAAAAGACTATCGGGTGGTTTTGGACGATGAGCAGATTAAATCGGATGATGAACTCTATATTATTGGCTGGTCGATGGGGGGATGGAAGGCCATTGAGCTATTATTTGAACTTAAACAGAAAGTAGCTGGCCTAGTATTGGTTTCAGCCTTTGCCAAATATGTTCAAGGTGATGATTATGCCTTTGGACAACCCATGGCACTGTTGCAAAAGTTAGAGAAACGCTTTATGAAAGATTATAAAGCGGGAATGCATTACTTTTACGATCTTATTTTTCATGATAAAAGCCAGCACCCTTTAATTGATCTGCTTCCTCCGCCGGATGAAACCGGATTAAAACGTTGGTTTGAAAAACTGCGAATGGAAGATAAGAGAAGCTTTCTGCAAAAGATTAACGTTCCAACCTTAATTATCCAAGGCGATAAAGATCCTATCGTTTCCGTTGAATCTGCCCATTATTTACAAAAGAGCTTTCCCAATGCTAGATTGGAAGTGTTAAATGGAGTAGGGCATGCACCGTTTTTGGAACAGCCAAATGTATTTAATGAAAAACTACATAGATTTATAGAAGCCAATGGAAAATGACTTAATGAAAAATGATAGATTTGTATTAAATAAAGAGATCATCAAAAAAAATTTTTCAAAAAGTGCGGCTAGCTATGACCAGTTTGCTGATCTGCAGCGGCAGATGATGGGAAAGGTCTTTTCCTTGGTAAACAAAGAATATCCAGCCATTCTTGATCTTGGTTGTGGAACTGGAGCATTAGTGGGGATGTTAGCTGACAAATATCCAGCCAGTCGAATAGTTGGAATAGATTTTGCTCCCGGGATGATTGAATATGCAAAGAGCATTATTAGTTATCCGAATGTTAGCTTTACAGTTGAAGATGCGGAAAAGTTATCTTTTAAAGGTGATGAATTTGATTTGGTGGTATCAAGTGCTGCTCTACAATGGATGGATTATAAAGCCGGAATCAAAGAAGCTGCCCGAGTGTTAAAGCCGGGTGGCAAATTTGTGTTTGCTACTTTTGGGCCAAAGACGTTGCAAGAATTGAGAAAGATAGGCTTATCGGTTAATGATTTCCCTACTCAAAATGAATTGGAAGAGATTCTTGGTATGTATTTTAAGAATATTAGTTTGCAGACTAAAGTTGTGATGCATAAATATTCCACAGTTTTTGATTTGTTTAGATATTTGAAAGCTATTGGTGCCCGTTATCACTCTTCCAGTCTGGATAAGGGTTTATTAACTAGAAGGAGATTACTATCTCTATTGCCTTTCGCCAACAATAATATTGAAGTTAGCTATGAGATTCTTTATAGTGTCTGTGAGTTGGCTGTTCCCTTAGTGTCTTAGTGTTAAAATCCGGAAGGGGATTCAACACAAAGGCACGAAGACACTAAGGGGAGGAAAACGCTATAGCTGCCTCCCTATCTTTCCTGCCCAGTCTATTTCTGAATGAAATTTCTATTTTAATCCACTGATAATGGAATATGCCTATTAGAAATACTAGCGGGTTGCGTGTAGTTCTTGTTAACTGCGGACAAGCGGCAGGTAAAGTTATTGCTGGGAAGCGGATGATGTCATTGACAACTATTAAAGCCGGTTTACACGCTAGAGGCTTTGAAGATGTTCATCTCTTGCCAGAGCAAGAGGGGTTAAATTTTGGTTTACCAGTTGATTTAGCTCGTTTGCAAACTGAATTGCATTCCATTTGTCGTGATGCTGATCAGGTTGTTATTGGTTTTTCTACCACTTCAGAAGATATGGCCTGGTTTCTCAAAGCATCAAGTATGGTTAAAAAAGAGTTTCCAGATGTAAAAAGAGTTGTTGGTGGTCCGGGAGTGGTAAGGGAAGAACCCCTATATTTGACTTCTGGCAGAAGAATTTTGGATCCTGTTGAGCAAATATTAGGGCGAGGATTTGCTGACGCGGCTGTTTGGGGAGATGCTGCTCCCTTTGTTGAATTAATCTGTGATCATGCCGGGGATATTTCTGCTGTTCACTCCCCTGGCTTTTATTGCCTGGATGGAAGTGAAAAAGTGGTTGGAACTGGCAGAGGGAGATATCCATCGGTAGAAGCTATCCCTTATCTGGTCGAAGGAGATCGTGTATCAATCATCACCAGTTCAGGCTGTCCAAATAGCTGTGGCTATTGTTCGATAAATAAGGGGAGTTTTGGGTTTAGCCAGGCAATGATTGTCAGTGCTTTAAGAGAGATATATACAAAAATTGGCGGTCGAGCTAATGCTTTGCTAAAAATTGATGATTCAAATCCTTTTGCCTTTAGTGGACAGAATAGTCTTCAAGCTGCTTTTAACCATCTAACAGCCAGTGGAATTGAAGACCAATATAACATTCCAAAAAGCGCCTTTTTTGACCCAACGCTTTTTATTGGTCCGGGAAGCATCCAATTATTTTTAAAATTAATTAAATTAGGCGTAGTAGGCTATTATTTTGGTTTTGAAACAACCAGTGTTAAGGTGGCTGCAAAAATTGGCGTAAAAGCAAAAAGAAATGGGATTCAAGTAGATTTACCATTAAGCCAAGAAGATATAAGAAACACGGCGGCGGCAATTTTGGGGCTAGGGAGGATTTTGAGAGATAATTTTGATCCGATCTATGGAAAACCGGTTTATCGTATTAAAATTTCTTTAATGGCAACTCCTTTTGATAACCGGGAAACGTTATTACGTGCCTGTGACTTAATAGGGCTTTTTGATTCATTATCTGGTGGAGTTCTGACCGTTATCCCAACGATTACACCCTTATTCCCCTTCCCGGGAACCTGGGTTAGAAGGCAGTACCTTGACTTAATTCGAGAGCCGGACAGCTTAACAGCACTGGGTGATATATCTCAAGGAATGTGGAAGCCAGAGATTGGTGATGGGATATTTAAAGTACTAAATAGCCTGAGCGAACATGCTAGGGAAGATTTATCGGTTGAATGGTTCAGAGGCGTTATTGAGGGGGCTTTTTAGAATTTATGAGCCGCGTTTCTCTATGGATTTGATCCTGACCTAATCTGTAGTACAATTCTTTTGTGAATGTTATCCCAAATTTTATTAAAAGATTAAAGACTTCAAACTTTAAACTAATCGAAACCCACATTGATTATGTCCTGGTTGGTCCTAAATTTACATATAAAATCAAAAAGAACGTCAAATTTGATTTTGTGGATTATACATCCCTAGCTAAAAGGAAGCATTTTTGTTTAGAAGAAATCCGCCTTAACCGCCGCTATTCTTCCGAAATCTATCTTGAGGTTGTCCCAGTTAAACTTAGTTTCGATGGGAAATATGCCTTTGGTGGAAAAGGGAAAACTATTGATTATGCAGTGATGATGAAGACCTTGCCGAATGAAAGGCGTTTGGATATCCTGCTGGCCCAAAACAGAGTTACTCCTAAAATGATGGAACAGATTGCTCTGGCAGTGTTAGCTTTCCATAGCAAAGCCAAAACTAGCCGCCAAATACAAGCTTTTGGCAGCTGGCAGCACCGTATTAAAGTCATTGATCTAAATTATTATGAGCTGGATAAGTTTTATAAGAAAATTATTAATAAAAATATTTATTGTGAGGGAAAGAGCTTCCTGCATAACTTTGTCTATGAACATAAATTGATCTTTAAAAATCGCATGCAGAAAGGCAAGATTAAAGATCTGCACGGCGATTTGCATGCTGGAAACATTTTTTATCTCAATAAACCTTATATTTTTGATTGTATCGAGTTTAATCAAGAGTTTCGCTATATCGACGTGGCGGCTGAAATCAGCTTTCTGCTGATGGAGCTCGAGTTTAAAGGACATAAGGAATTAGCCGAAGTCTTTTTAAGAACTTACCTGGAACAGAGTAAAGATTGGGAATTGCTGGCTTTGCTTGATTTTTATAAATGCCATTATGCTATTGTCCGGGCGATGGTTACTGCTATGGAAGGCAAATTAGGACTTACTCAGAAGTATTTAAAACTAGCTGGTAAGTATGCTAACCCAAAACCGCTTTTAATTGCCATTGGTGGGATGATTGGATCTGGAAAAAGTACTTTGGCCAAAAAGATTGCTGCTGAGCTTGGCTTATCAATCCTACAATCCGATAAAATTCGTAAGACCTTGGCAAGTATTCCCTTTTATTCCCGCCCAGATAAACGTGCTTTAAAAGAACTTTATTCCCCAGACTTTACTAAAAGGACTTATGCTTCACTTTATGATCAAGCTGAAAAATATTTGAGTGCTAATGAAAGTGTTATTCTCGATGCTTCCTTTGCCAGAATAGAACTGCGGCGGCCACTTATATCCATAGCAAAGAAAACAAAAGCCGATTTTTTCTTTATTGAAAGTAAAGCGCCTGAAAAGGTGATTCTAAAAAGGCTTAGGATTAGGCAAAAGGAGAAAAGAATATCCGATGCTGGAGTATCTTTGTATTATTCGTTTAAAAAACAATATCAAACTCCGAATGAACTTAAAAAATGTGCAAATATAATAAATTTTACTAATTGATTGTTGTGATATAAATATTATTTGTTTTTTGTTGCTTGGTTCTTGGAATTTTTTCTAGTGTGTTATAATTACTTTTGTCATGAATAAATACGACAAATTAAAAAAGCAAATTAAAGAAATGGGTCCGGTGCTTGTAGCCTATTCGGGGGGAGTAGACAGCACCTTGCTTCTTAAAGCAGCTAAAGATGTCCACAATGATAAAGCCTTGGCGGTAATTGCCCATTCGGCGACATATTCTAATGAGGAACTGCAGGCGGCTATAAGCATTTGTGAGCAAATTGGCGTTAAATATCAAGTTATTAAAACCAATGAATTTGAGGATAAGCATTTTGTCTGTAATCCAGAAGATCGCTGCTATTATTGCAAAAAAGAGTTGTTTTCCAGATTAAGTGAAATTGCAAAAGAAAAAGAGATTGACTACATTGTTGACGGTTCAAATTATGATGATCGATCTGACTTTCGACCGGGCGGAATAGCTAAAGAAGAGTTTGGGGTAAGAAGTCCGCTAAGTGAACTCAAATTTAATAAACAAGAAATTAGAGAAATTTCAAAAAAATTAGGCTTGCCTACCTGGGATAAACCATCAGATGCCTGTTTGGCTTCTAGGGTTCCATATGGTACTCCGCTCACCATCGAAATCCTTAGTATGGTGGAAGAAGCTGAAAGGTATCTACGTTCACTCGGGTTCAAACAATTGCGTGTTCGGCATCATAATACAGTTGCTCGCATTGAAGTGGATGAGTTATCTTTACCTAATTTGATGCATGATGAAATCAGGGATGAGATCTATAGTCAGTTTAAAAAAATCGGTTATACTTATGTTAGTCTTGATTTAAAGGGTTACCGAACCGGGAGTATGAATGAAACGCATTTACCTGGATAACGCAGCCACAACGCAATGCCATCCTGATGTAGTATTAGCCATGCAGCCTTACTTTGCTGAAAAGTACGGCAATCCTTCCAGTTTGCACTTTTTTGGCCAAGAAACTCGGGCAGCGGTTGAATCAGCGCGTGAAAAATTAGCCAAATTAATTGGGGCATTGCCCGAAGAAATCGTTTTTACCTCCGGTGGTACTGAGGCCGATAATTTTGCCATTCACGGAGTTTTAGCCGCTAATTCGAAGAAGGGCAATCATATAATTACTTCTGCGATAGAACATCATGCTATTTTAGAACCTTGCGAATATTTGAAAAAGAATGGCTATGACGTTACGATTCTGCCAGTGGATAAGTTTGGCTTAGTTGATCCACAAGATGTTGCCAAAGCAATAACGGATAAGACAGTTTTAGTTTCAATTATGCATGCCAATAACGAGATGGGGACGATCGAACCAATTGCTGAAATTGCCAAGATTACCAAGGAAAAAGGCGTTTATTTGCACACGGATGCCGTGCAAACGGTTGGCGAAATTGAAGTAAACGTGAAAGAAATGGGAGTTGACTTGCTTTCTCTATCCGGGCACAAATTTTACGGGCCAAAGGGAGTGGGGGCACTTTATATTCGTAAAGGAACTAGGATTGCTCCTTTTATTCGAGGGGGAGCGCAGGAAAGAAATCGTAGGGCTTCTACCGAGAATGTTCCGGGGATTGTTGGAATGGGAGTGGCGGCGGAATTATCAATGAAAGAACTACCGACACGGAGGGAACACACGGAAAAACTACAGAAGAAACTGATAAAGGGAATATTTGATAATATTCCTGAGGTTATTTTAAATGGTCATCCCGAAAAGCGTTTGGCAAAAAATGTTAATATCTCTTTTCGTTATATTGAAGGAGAATCGATCTTATTAAACCTTGATATGGAAGGGGTTGCGGCTTCAACTGGTTCGGCTTGTAGCTCAGGTACGCTTGAACCGTCGCATGTTCTTCTTGCCATAGGACTTTCTCATGAAATTTCCCACGGTTCCATCCGCTTTTCAATTGGCCAGTATAATAGCGATGAGGAAATTGATTATCTGTTAGATATTTTGCCTAAAATCATCCAAAAACTACGCTCTATGTCGCCGCTGTATGAAAAGAGTTAATTTAATTTAAGTTTTAATAGTGATATTTTTTCTGTTCTTGAACAGCAACAACTATCTGTTATGGATTGAGAAGTAAAATAGTAAAATTCAACAAAAGAACGTTTTTTATCTGTACATTCAAAAATTCTTACCTCTATGGGTATATTTGTTTGCAGACCTAAATGTCGCTGGAGGATAGCTTTAATCGTACCTTCTTGAGAGGAAGTAATCCTCGGCATTGAATCGCCAGCTGACCTGTCCTCGTAATAAGAAAGATCCATTCCATTTCCCAATTTATTTTCTATCAAGACTTGCCGGATGGCCGCACGGGTTTGTTCGGATGGAAATGCGTTTTCATTAATATATAAAATCCCTTTTCCCTCAAAGTTAGCTTTCTCCGAACTATAACAATATATAGAAAAACATAAAAGACCGGCTACAACACCGCCGGCGACCAAGAGACTTGCTGATGGCCACGCGAACGATAAAATGATCAAAGGACCAAGAGTTAGCCCCGCAGTTATTATAAATGTGATTTTACTGGCAGGACTTAGATGGCTAAATCTGAATTTTGTGGCAGGTTTTTTCTCCGAGGCTTTTGGTTCTGGTGAGAGGGAGGGTGTCGCAGTTGTTGGTGGAGGTGGAGCCGATTTAACGGGAGTTATGACGCCAAGCCTTGGAGCATTTGTTGTGGATCTGTCGATTGTTTCAATTGACAGAAATTCTGCTATATAGGAGCTGAGCAAGGCTTGTGGTAATTCCCGAGCTGAAAGCATGATAATCAGCATACCTTTTATAATTTTCCGCTGATCTTTTGTAGCAAATGACGAAGGAATTGAAATACTCTTAATTCCTCTTTGCGAAAGTACACTAAAATCAATTCTATTATGGCCAAAGAGATATGTTTCAGCACAATTTATTGGATCAGTTCCGCTTCTGGCCAGTTTAGCAAGATGGGGTGCTAAATTTCTGGCTAATTTTGTGGGTCGATTAACCGGACTCAAAAATCTTTGGAGACGAAGCCTTACCGTTATCTTCTCAGTCATTTATTTTTCCTTATTTAATTTTGCCTTCAATCCTTTATCTTCAAGTAAACTCACAAATTTCAGTCTATTTTTATCTTCAAAGCGACAAATATTTGTTATAATGAGTACAAGATGAGCCAAAAAGTAAAAGTCATCGCCGCCATGTCTGGCGGAGTTGATTCTTCGGTTGCTGCAGCGCTGCTAAAAGAGCAGGGGTACGAGGTTATAGGGATAACTATGCAAGTCTGGGAGGGAGATGGGAGTTCGGAGATCGGAGTTGGGAGTAGGAGAGTCGGCGGGTGTTGTTCGGTGGCTGAAGTGAATGATGCCAAGCGGGTAGCGGACATGCTGGGAATACCGCATTATACGCTCAACTTTCGTGACGAATTTAAGCAAAAGGTGATTGATAACTTTATTGAAGAATACCGAAACGGTAGAACGCCAAATCCCTGTATACGCTGCAACCAATTTTTAAAATTTAATCATTTGATGCAAAAAGCTAAGGAATTGGACGCTGCGTTTGTGGCTACTGGACACTATGCTAGAGTGTGTAAGATACAAGTTACAAGTGACAAGATACAAATAAGTCCCAAATCACAAACAACAAATTATAAACTTCTAAAAGGAATTGATAAACGCAAGGATCAGGCATATGTTCTTTATACGCTAAATCAAGAACAACTTGCGCATGTTTTATTTCCGCTTGGAGAGATGACGAAAGAAGAAGTGAGGAGGAAAGCTAAACAGCTTAACCTGCCCGTTGCGGATAAAGTTGAGAGCCAGGAAATTTGTTTTATTGAAGACGATGATTATGTCCGCTTTATCAAAGAGAAGTGTCCAGAAGCGGTAAAGCCCGGGCCAATTGTAGATTTATCGGGCAAAGTAGTTGGCCAGCATGAGGGAATTGCTTTTTATACTATTGGTCAAAGAAAAGGAATCGGTGCTCATTTGGGAGAACCCAAATATGTGGTAAGGATTGATGCTCCTCATAATACCGTAGTAATTGGAAATGATAACGATACTTTGGGCAAAGAGCTAACAGCTAGAGAAGTTAATTTTATCTCGGGAGTAGTGCCAACTGAGTCTTTGAACATCACCGCTAAAATACGCTATAATTCTCTTGAAGCGGATGCAACACTGACGATAAACGGAAAAGGCAACACGGAGAGTAGGTCTGAGAATATTGCGCAGATTGTTTTTAAACAACCACAAAGGTCTATTACCCCAGGACAAGCGGTGGTGTTTTATCAAAACGATGAGGTTCTAGGTGGAGGGATAATACAGTAATGATTGAGTCATTTTATGAAGCGGAATTTAAGGCGTTAAATAAACATAAAATTCGCTATCTGATTATTGGGGGGGTTGCTGTTAATTTGTATGGACTACATAGATTAACTAGAGATTTGGATCTTATGATTGATCTATCAAAAGAACATTTCGAGCAATTTATTGAAGTGATGAGGAAATTAGGGTATAAATCAAAAGTGCCAAAAACAAAATGGGCTAAATGCTCAGCAGTTGCTTTTCATAACTTAAAGGAAGAAGATAAACGCATTGATGTGTTCTTGCATAACCCGATTGATTTTAACGAGGCTTATAAAAAGCGTAAGTTATTTAAGTGTAAAGGATTTAGTATTTCTTGTGTTTCAATAGATGATTTAATTACAATGAAAGATAAGGCTGATCGAATAAGGGATTGGATCGATGTCGGATCATTAAAAAGAATAATGGAGATTAAACACAATGAAATTAAAAGATAAACTTTCTAAGAAGCAGGTAATGGGTTCCTATTATAGTGATGACGAGTTGAAGGATATGATGAAAATGTCACCGGCAAGAGTAATGCAATGGCTTGAAAAAGCTAATGGTTTTATTAATAAAATATCCCCTAAGCCCCGTAAGAAAATTCAGGAAAGGCTAATTGCAGAGGGATGGTAGTGCAGGATATTACTGATAAAATCAACCAACTACGTAAAGAGCGCAATGCTGTTATTTTGGCTCACAATTACCAGATTGGTGAAGTACAAGATATTGCCGATTATGTGGGTGATTCGTTAGGTTTATCGATTGAAGCCGCTAAAACCAAAGCGGCAGTTATAGTATTTTGTGGGGTCTACTTCATGGCTGAGACGGCTAAAATCTTATCTCCCGATAAGGTTGTTTTGGTGCCTGACGAAAATGCCGGCTGTCCCATGGCTGATATGCTGAATGCAGAGCAACTTATTCAATTAAAAAAAGAGCATCCGAATGCAGCCGTGGTTTGTTATGTAAATAGTTCAGCTGCAGTTAAAGCTTTGTCCGATATCTGCTGTACGTCTGCTAATGCAGTGAAAGTAGTTCAAAGTCTTACGGAAAATGAGGTTCTTTTTGTCCCTGATAAGTATCTAGGTCACTATGTCTCTACCGAAGTCCCAGATAAGAAGTTTATCTTTTGGAACGGTTATTGTCCAACGCATATGCGGATTGATCCGGCAGAGATTTTGAAGGCCAAAGAACTGCATCCGAATGCCTTTGTTATGGTTCATCCCGAATGTCGCCCGGAAGTAATTGCGGTGGCAGATTCAGCTTTATCAACCGGGCAGATGCTGAAAAAAGCGGGGGATCCGAGCTCGAATGAATTTATCATTGGGACTGAGGTTGGGATTATTCATACTCTAAAAAAACAATATCCCGCTAAAAAGTTTTTTTCAGTCACCGAAAAGTGCCTGTGTCCTAATATGAAATTAACTACGCTGGAGAAAGTCTTATTCGCTCTAGAAGACATGAAGTTTGAGGTGTCTGTTGATCAAGAAACAGCCCAAAAAGCCAAATTAGCCATTGATAGAATGCTAAAAATTACTTAATGGATTGAGCCGATTGGACCCATTGGCCCCATATCGTGATGAGCTTTTTTAGATCGAATTCTTCTAAGACCGCGTTCCACTAATTCGTAGATTTCTTCCATGAGGAATGGTTTGCGTAAATATTCTAATGCCCCAAGCGTAATAGCATTAGCATGTGACGATTCAGTAGCGTAAGCGGTGACGATACAAACTTCGACATCAGGATCAATTTCTTTGATTTTCTTTAAAACTTCTAACCCGTCCATTCCAGGTAGTTTGTAGTCAACAAAAGCGATATCATATTTTCCCTTTGTGAGAGCGGCGATGGCTGCGGGACCGTCGGGGTAGGTGTCAACGTCGTAATCTTTAATTTTTAAAATCATTTTAAAGGATTCGAGCACCGAAGGTTCGTCGTCAATAACCATAATTTTTACTGTATCTGCCAAGTTAAATTCCTCCCTTTATGAAACTTTGGTCATTTTAGCACCCGTCTATTCATATTGCAAATGATTTTTGATTATGATATTCTGGGTAACAAATTTGTAAAATCATGCCGGGGTAGCTCAGTTGGCTAGAGCGAAGGACTCATAAGCCTTAGGTCGCCAGTTCAATCCTGGCCCCCGGCAAGTTAAGGAGATGAATGAGGGAGAAGAATGAGGGATTATTGCTTATATGCAAAACGTAAAAACTAGGGCTTTTGTTGCCAGTGCTTATCTCTTTTGGGTCCCAGCAATCTATATCGTATTATCCTCAAATCGAAAAAAAGAATTTGTCGGAGATCATGGAGCCCAAGCTTTACGCCTTTGGGTTTGGTTTTTTGGCCTTTTCTTTGCCATGCGTTTATTGGTTAACCTGATTTGGCGCTTTTATTTGTTTTTGCCACTAGAATATTTTGAAATTGCGGTTGTTTTGGGGTTGGCAAGTTATTGTTGCTATTGTGCTTTGCGCTCTTTTAATGGTAAAACTTTCCAAATCCCACACTAAGGCTGCTTATGTTAAAAAATAGATTTTTTGAGGCAATACAAGAATATGATTTAATCCAGCCAAATGACTTAGTTCTAGTGGCCGTTTCTGGTGGTCCGGACTCCGTTGCTTTGCTTAATCTATTAGCTACATATAAAGATGAATTAAAGATTAATCTGCATGTGGCCCATTTAAATCACTTGCTTCGCAAAGGTGAAGCCGAAATTGATGCTAAATATGTCGAAACTTTAGCCCAGAAATTAAATATTCCTGCAACGACTCAAGCAATTGATGTGCAAACCTATGCTAATGAGCAAGGGTTGTCTATCGAAAGCGCCGCCCGTGAGGTTCGTTATGCTTTCTTGGAAAAAACTGCTAAGGAAATAGGGGCAACCAAAATTGCTATTGGCCATACGGCTGATGATAATATCGAAACCTTTCTGATGCGTTTTCTGCGTGGGTCAGGGATGAAAGGTTTGTGCGGTATCCCGGTAAAACGCGGCAAAATCGTTCGCCCACTAATTAAAATCTGGCGCAAAGATATCGAAGATTATGTGGGTGGTTTAAAGTTGGTTCCAAGGCGCGACCACACTAATTATGAATCCAAATATCTGCGTAACCGTGTACGGTTGAAACTTGTTCCGCAATTAAAAATGTATAACCTAAATATAAAAGAGATTATTTTACAAACTATAATCTTGTTGACCGAAGATAAGCAGTATATTGAAGACAAAGCTGAGCAAGCTCTCGAAAAATGCATCGTTAGTTATGAGGGTGGCTCCATAGCACTGGCAGTTGATAAGATTTTAAAATTAGAAGGGCCCATTCAAAGCTATGTTGTTCGCTTGGCAATTGAAAGAATAAAGGGGGATTTGACTGATCTGACTTATTCTCATGTCCGTAGTATTTTGGAAGGACTAACGAAAACCGAAAAATGGGAACTGCATATGCCGGCAGGTATTTTTGTGGTTGGTGGTTTGGGGAATTTAACTTTTACACGTTGTCGGCCAAAATCAATAAATGCTGTGCCATATAAGTATTTATTGCCAATTCCTGGCGAAATAAAAATCACGGAAGTTGGAAAAACAATTAAAGCTACGGTTGTAAATGATTTTGATTTGGCAAAGATTCAAAGAGAACCAGCTAATATTGCTTATGCTGATTTTGCTTATCTTAGCAAAAATGTGGTTGTCCGCAATCGAGCAGAAGGAGATAAGTTTGTTCCCTTGGGGATGAAAGACAGCAAAAAATTACAAGATTTATTCGTGGATGAAAAGGTCTCTGCAGAAATGAGAGATTTAATTCCCTTAGTCGAAAACCGTGGTTCAATTGTATGGGTGGCAGGGGTGCGGCTAGATGATCGCTCAAAGGTAAACAAGAATACCAAAAAGGCCGTTCGGTTTGAGCTAATATGAACCGCATTATTGCTTTGGCAAATATTGCTGAAGCCCAAAAAGAATTAAAAACCCTCAGAGTTGATCTTGCTGGGATTGAGCTTATGGCTCCCAAAGCAATTTATAGAGCTATAAAAATAAAGGACCTGCGTCCGGTAGCTGCAAATATACTTAAACAAGAAATGCTTTCGATCGGAGGGGAGGCCGCAACTTCACATGGCTCAATTAATCTGTCGGTAGAAAAAACTGATGTTTTATTGCTAGGTACCCTAAAACATTTTAAATATTTAACCAATAAGATGAAAACGCATCAGTTTGGTTTGCCTGTGTTAGCCATTGATCTGGAAGCGATTCTAAGAAATTATGATTCTACTCCAATGCCTATGCAAATTGGCAATAAATTGTTTGACTTTAGCCAGCACACCTTTGTAATGGGCATATTAAATTTTACTCCTGATTCTTTTTCAGATGGCGGGAAATATTTATCTGTTGATCAGGCGGTTGAACATGCAGAGCAAATGCTGCGAGATGGGGCAGATATTATTGATATTGGAGGGGAGTCTACAAAGCCCGGGTCAAACTCAATCTCCCTTGAAGAAGAGATTAGTCGTGTGATTCCAGTTGTCAAAAAAGTATTCCAATCTACTAACGCGGTTATCTCAATTGATACAACCAAAGCTGAGGTGGCTCGGCAGGCCATTGCTGCTGGAGCCGCTATGGTTAATGATATTTCGGGTTTGCGAGCAGATACGAATATGGCCACAGTTGTTGCAGAGGAGAAAGTGCCCGTTTGTTTAATGCACATTAAAGGTACTCCAAAAGGGATGCAAATCAATCCAGTCTATTCTGACATGATGGCTGAAATTGGTGATTATTTATTAGAAGGGCTTGCAATTGCAAAAAGAGCTGGTATACTACATGAGAAATTAATCGTTGATCCGGGCATTGGTTTTGGTAAAACGGTTGAGCAGAATCTTGAAATATTTAATAAATTGCGGGAACTAAAAGTTTTGGGTTGTCCTCTTTTAATTGGGCCGTCTCGCAAGAATGTAATTGGTAAAGTCTTGGATTTACCGGTTGATGATCGGCTAGAAGGAACAGCCGCATTGGTTGCTCTTTCCATTGTAAATGGCGCAAACCTGGTTAGAGTGCATGATGTAAAACAAATGCAAAGAGTAGTTAAAATGATTGATGCAATACTAAGGAGGAAATGATTTGATGGTAAGTAAAAAGAAGAATAAGAAGGTGGTAGCGGCGAAAAAGAAAGTGGTAAAGGCAAAGAAAGTTAATAAGATAGCATCGGCGAAGAAGAATGCTCCCGTTTTATCAAAGAAGCAAAAACCAATCAAGATGAAAAAGGGCGGAGTAATTGCTTATCTTGCGCTGGGTTCTAATGTAGGGGATCGGGAAGAATATGTTGAACAAGCTATTTTCTTGTTGGAAAAAAATCCCAATATTCAAGTGATTCGGCGATCAACCAACTACGAAACTCAAGCCGAGGGTGCTGGCTCTCAGCCCCCATTTATTAATGCAGCCATTGAAATAAAAACCAAACTTGATCCTTATAAGTTGCTAGAACTTATCCACGAAATTGAAGCGGCGTTGGGTAGGGAGCGAGAAATGGAATGGGGTCCTAGGACAATTGATATTGACATCTTGGTGTTTGGCGGTGAAATAATTTCAGATGAAAAGCTACAGATTCCGCATCCTTTAATGCATGAGAGATTATTTGTTTTGAAACCGCTCAAGGACATTGCTCCTAATTTGATGCATCCTATTTTAGAAAAAACAGTTGAATCATTGTTTGATGAAAGAAAAACCGAATCAGGTGAAACTTATGACGATGAACTGCCGGGGTTTAAGGAAATAAAGGGGGCAGGGACCGACGATTACGAACGCTGGTAGTTTGTGCACGGATTGAAACGGATGGGTACGGATGAATACGGTAAAATTACCAGAAGTGCCGAAGAAACAATTGCTTTTGGGAAGGCTATCGGAAAAGTTCTAAAACCCAACGCTATTATTGCCCTTGAAGGGCAGTTGGGGGCTGGAAAAACAACCTTAGTGCAGGGGATCGCGGAGGGGTTAGGGGTTAGCGATTATATTACTTCTCCCACTTTTATCATTATCAACGAGTATAAAGGGCGGTTTCCTCTTTATCATTTTGATTTATATCGTTTAGAAAATATTAATGCCATTGAGGAATTGGGGATTGAAGAATATTTTAATAGAGGTGGAGTGTGCGTTATTGAATGGGCGGAGAAATTGGGGGATTTTAAGCCGGCCTCACTATCTAAAATAAACTTTGATGTGATCTCGGAGCAAGAAAGGAAAATATGCGTATCCTCGGAATTAGCAGCGCTACTAAGATAGTCAGTGTTGGTTTAGTTGACGAACAAAAAGTTCTAGCCGAATTAACTGCTGATTTGATGCAGTCAGAGAACATCATCTTATATCTAAAAGAAGCTGGCATATTGCCGGATCAAATTGATGGAATTGCAGTGACGATTGGCCCAGGATCATATTCTGGTTTACGAGGTGGATTAACTACCGCTAAAACTTTAGCCCAAACTTTAAATGTTCCTTTAGCTGCCGTTTCTACTCTAGAGGCAATTGCTTATAATTTAGTGAATGAAGACGGTGAAATTGCAGTTGTATTAGATGCCAGGGCAGATGAATATAATTATGCGCTATTTGTTGCTTCAAAAGGAGCCATGAAGCGTATATCTGCTGATGAAGTGATAAAATTAGATGATTTAAAAGCAAAACTATTAAGTGTTAATGAGCCAATGCGAATTGCTGGAAAAGTTGTTGAGTTTGAAAATGTGATGAATAAAAATCTTCATTTTGCTGACAGATCACTTTGTGATCCTTTAGGGATTAATGTTGCTAAGCTTGGTTTAATAAAGATTAAAGCTGGGCAGACAGAAGATGTCTATCAATTATCACCAAAATATTCGCATAAACCAAATATTCGGGAATTTAATCGTTAGCTGTTTTCTTTGAGTCTTACAGTCTTCGAGGTCCCGAGTACCATTATCATATTTATGATTCGGGGTCCCGATTGAACATCGGAACAAAAAAATAGCCTCAAAGGCTCGAAGACTCTAAGGGAACGAATTACTAAATATACTATACAGCGTAAAAACACCAAAGAGGATAAAGATAGCGGCTCCGGCATATTTAATGGTTTTTTCGGGAATAATTTTGTTAATCCAAAGACCCGCAAATACGGCAATGCCATTAATTAGTATCATTCCTAAAGTAGCTCCCACCCAGACCTGGAAAGGGGTACCATATTGGGCAGAAAGGGCAAAAGTCGCCAATTGGGTTTTGTCGCCTAATTCGGCTAGAAAAAAAGCTGAAAAAATAAAAAGAAATGGATTGCTATTGTTCTTGTTTGAAATGGATTCGTCTTTTTCCTTGCCAAAAATGGTTAAAATACCAAAAAAGATAAAAAGACTGCCAGCTGCTAATTGCATATAAAATTGAGGAATAATTTGATTGATTACTCCGCCAAAAATAACTGCCAAAGCCATTAAGACGGCAGATGCTGCAGAAACTGCTGAAATTACTGTCCAAAGCGGGAAGCGGGTAGAAAATCCCAGGGTTAAAAGCTGGGTTTTATCGCCCAGCTCAGCCGAGGCAATGATGGCAAAGGTGATAAGTAACGGCCAAAGATTCATGGTAGTTATTATAGTCTGTATGCTATAATTTTTCCATGATTAGGATCATTCAGATGACGGAGAAGGATTTACCCGCTGTTGTGGCTATAGAAAACATTTCGTTTTCAGCGCCAAAAAGCGAATCGGTTTTTAGGGAAGATGAACACAAATATTTGGTGGCAAAAGAGGGAGATCAGATAATCGGATACATCGGCACAGAAAAGATCCTGGATGAAATTCATGTAATCAATATGGCTGTTCATCCCGATTTTCGCAGAAAAGGGATAGGCAACATGTTGCTGGAAAAGGTATTAAAAAAACCGGATACAGTTTATCTTGAGGTGAGAGAAACAAATATCGCAGCACAAAAGCTATACGAAAAATATGGTTTTAAAGTTGTTGGATCAAGAAAAAAGTACTACCAAGACAATGATGAAAACGCTTATACTATGAAACGATTGCCCCAATAAATATTCTATTTAATTTTGGTTGCCATTCGGCTGTGATAATGTTATCATCCACTAGTATTTTAAAGGAGGATCAATTGATATGAAAAACAAGTATGTGTCTTTGGTGGCTTTATGTGGATTGATTTCTGTTTTATTCGTTTATGGGTTGATTACATCGGGTTGTGGAGCTGCGACAACAACGACTTCTTCTACCACAACGACAGAATCAACTACCACGACAACCGAGACTCCGACAACCACGACCGAAGCAACAACTACGACCACCGAAACGCCGACTACAACGACCGAAGCAACAACGACCACCACAGAGACGCCAACTACCACAACCGAAGCTACAACCACGACCACCGAAACGCCAACAACAACTACTACTTCCACAACCAGGCCACTTGCTTGGAGAGCTCAGACTTTTACGGGACCTACTTTTGATTATCTTTCTGTCAAATTCTTTGATAGTCAAAAGGGAGTTACTGTAGGGAATCACAATGTTATAAAGTTAACTGAAGATGGGGGTAATTCATGGAATTGGAAAGAGCTTGCAGTTAATTCTGATAATTTTAATGGTGTTACATTTATGGGAGCAAGCGAAAAGCTCTGTATTGTTGGTAGTACAAGTGAAGTCTATCTTTCTACTGATGGAGGGAGTAGTTGGTCAACCAAGAGTAGCGCTACAACCCAAGAATTAAAAGCGGTTTGTTATGGTGATTTAGGTCTTGTCATTGCTGTTGGAATGAATGGGACAATAATTCGTAGTGTTAATTATGGAAATAATTGGTCCTCCGTTACTTCAGGGACAACGGAAGCCTTATATTCGGTTGCCTTTGCAGATGGAAATAATGGCATTGCGGTTGGGCAAAATAATATTATATTAAAGACTGTTGATGCGGGACAGCATTGGTCAATAACGTCTGAAGCGATTTCAGGGTATGGTTCGGTTAGATTTAATTCGGTTTGCTTTGCTGATAGTTTGCATGCCTTTATTGCGACGGATGCAGGATTTGTATTAGCTTCTTTGGATGGGGGTACCACCTGGTCATCTCAACCAATTGCAAGTGGTAATCTCACGGGAATTTCTTTTGCAAATTCTAATGAAGGCTGGGTGGTTGGGTATCTAACTGGACCTACAACTATTAGTACGATCATGACCACTATAAATTCCGGGACTGATTGGACAACTCAAGAAGGCGCCTTAACCACTAGTCGTCTAAGATCTGTTCATTTTGTCGATAATACTCATGGCTGGGTGGTAAGTGACGTTTCATCCGTTGAAGTCTATTCTCATTAATATTCAATATGTTTAATGACAATATTATTAAAGGAATTAACTGAAAAGATATTAGTTATCGATGGGGCAATGGGAACCCAATTGATGGAACGGGGGGTTCGACCCGAAGACAACTTTGACCTGCAAAATATTACCAATCCTTCGATAGTTGAAGCTGTTCATTGTGCTTATATTTCTGCCGGTGCTGATATTATTGAAACTAATACCTTTGGAGCCAACCGCATTAAATTAGCCGAATATAAATATGCCGATAAAACCAGTGAAATAAATATTGCAGCTGCTAAATTAGCCAGAAAAGCAGCTGGAAATGATAAATTTGTTTGCGGTTCGATTGGTCCACTTGGCCAATTAATTGATCCCCTGGGTGAAGTCACGTTTGATCAAGCTTATGTTGCCTTTGCTGAGCAAGCCAAAGCCTTGGAACAGGGTGGAGTTGATGTCATCATCATAGAAACTATTTCAGATCTGCAAGAAATGCGAGCGGGTATCGTTGCCGTAAAAAACGAAACCAAATTGCCGGTTATTGCCAGCATGACTTTTGATGAAGGCGAAAAAACCATCTATGGAACTACTCCTGAGGCTGCAGTAGCGGTTTTCGAAGCTTTAGGTGTTGATATCATCTCGGCCAATTGTTCAACTGGTCCAGAGGGCATGTTAAGGGTTGCAAGGAAGCTGTTAGCTGTTAGCTGTAAGCCAATTATGGTTATGCCCAACGCTGGTATGCCCGAGTTGGTTGGAGATAAAGCAGTTTACAAAATGACCCCAAAACAGTTTGGCGCTTTTGCGAAAAAGTTTGCTGAAATGGGAGTTAGGATAATTGGGGGGTGTTGTGGTACGAGTCCAGCGCACATTGAGCAGGTCAAGATACAAGTTACAAGAAACAAGATACAAATAAAGCCCAATATTAAAAATCAAATAACCAAATTCTCGAGCCGCACGCGAGTGGTTGAGGCTGTCCCGGGAAAATTGCTGCTAATTGGTGAACGGATTAATCCGACGGGAAGAAAGCTGTTTCAAGAAGAACTTAAGCAAAATAAAATGCAAATAATAAGGCAAGAAGCACAGGAGCAAACTAAAAACGGAGCTGATCTGCTAGATACCAATATTTCATGCCCAGAAGTGGTTGAATCCAAACTAATGCATTTAGCTGTGAAAACTGTTCAACAAACATCTGATCTTCCCCTTTCAATTGATAGCCCCAATACTTATGCGCTAGAAGAAGGGTTAAAGATGTTTTGTGGAAGGGCAATGCTTAACTCGGTAAATGGAAAAAAAGAAAGCCTGGAAAAGATTTTGCCACTGGCTAAAAAATATGGAGCAGCCATTATCGCTTTGGCACTGGATGATAAAGGATTGCCGCAAACGGCCGAAGAAAGATTTAGAATTGCCGAAAGAATTGTGCGATCGGCACAGGAGATCGGGATTGCGAAAGAAGATATTTTTGTGGATAACTTGGTTATGACTGCCGGAGTAGGAATTCAAGGCTGTCTTGAAACCTTGAAAGCTATTCCGATGGTGAAAGAAAGATTGGGAGTGAAGACCGTTTTGGGAATAAGTAATGTTTCACACGGGATGCCGGAACGGGACACATTAAACTCTTTATATCTGCAATTGGCTGTCGCTTATGGGTTGGATGCGGCGATTGTAGACGTGGGGGAAAAAGAAATTCAGAAGGCAATCAAGGGCAAGGGAGGGCAAGGAAAGGGAGCGAGGGCAGAAGGCAGGGAGGAATTATTGAAGGCTTTTAAGGCGGAAGTGGAGAGAGTGCGAAGATTAGGCAAACCGGCGGAGAAGAAACGCGAAATTGTGCTTAAAGAAGTTGTATTTAAGAATTTTAAAGATGTTAAAGACGCTGTGATTGATGGCAATCGCGATTTAGTTCAACTTTTAGTAAAACAAGCTCTGGATAAAAAAAATAATCCACAGAAGATAATTAGTGAAGGATTAATCCTTGGGATGGAAATGGTTGGTAGAAAGTTTTCGCGGAAGGAGTATTTTCTGCCGCAGGTTATCGAATCAGCTGAAGCTATGAGTGTAGGATTTGAACTGTGCAAAGCAAAGATACCAAAGGGATCGGTTAAGTCTGCCGGTAAAGTTATTTTGGCTACAGTAAAAGGCGACATTCACGATATTGGCAAAAACATTGTCAGGATGATGCTAGAGAATAATGGGTTTACTGTCATTGATTTAGGCAAAGATGTTTCAGCCGAAGTAATAATTGCAGCTGCCAAAAAGGAAAAACCTAACGCGATTGCACTTTCCGCATTGCTAACAACCACTATGGTTGAGATGAACGTGGTTAAAGATGCTTTAGCGAAGGCTAAACTAAATATCCCTCTCCTGGTTGGTGGTGCGGTGGTGACGAAAGGCTATGCTGATAAGATTGGGGCTAATTACAGCCTGGATGCGGTGGGGGCGGTTAATTTAGCTAAGAAATTAATGAAAACCTGCTTCTAACTTATTTCATCTCAATTGTTGCAATTTTTTCATGGAACCTTTTTCATTGTATAATTGTCTAAACTTTAAAAGCTTAAGGGGAACAATGCCAAATTTGGTGTTTGAGAATGTTTATGCAGAATGTAAAGATAAAGTGTGGGCGTTAGTATCACGCTATGTCTATCCACATTCGGAGCGTGAAGATTTGATGCAGGAAGTGTTTCTGGCTGTGCATAAGGCATTAGAAGGGTTTAGAGGGGAAGCTGAGTTAAGTACGTGGGTTTATAAAATAGCAGTTAACACGTCATTAAATTATGTCAAAAAAAAGAATCGTTATCAGTGGGTGTTAAACATGTTTACTAATTTTGCAAGTCCTGGCCATGAAGAAGTTGAGATGAGGGAGGATTTAGCGGATTTTAAGCCGCTGCAGCAACTTAATCCTCAACAACGCATGATTTTAATTTTAGCTGACGTAGAAGATCGGCAGATTGGAGAAATTGCCGAGCTGCTTAAAATGCCAGTTGGAACGGTTAAATCCAACTTATCAAGAGCTCGCGAAATTATCAAAAAGGAAGTGATGAAAATTGGTTAATTATGAACAATATATTGGGAAATTAAAAAGTCATGCGATTGACCCTTTAGATGAAAAATTGCTAGGTAAAATAAACGGTCGGGTTATGGAGAGAAAATACCAAAAGCTGGCCGCCGGTGGATTAGTGCTTATTATGTTGGTCAGTGGTATCTATTATTTTCAAAAGATGCCTTTTTCAGCTAATCAGGGACTTAATGTTGCCGAATACGTTTTTCAAGCTAAAATAGCTGACAATAGCGTAATTTCGGAATATGTTTTTGCCAATTAATATAAGGAGGAATAAATGATGAGAAAATATGTTCTAGTTTTGATAATGGGAATGTTGTTACTAGTTGGGAGAGCAATGGCTGATCCGCAAGTTGGTCCGCCGCAATCCCATAGCCCAGAAAAGATGATCGAGAAAATGGCGAAAGACCTGGAGTTAACTGATCAACAAAAAGAAAAATTCGTAGCAGATGCTAACCGGGTTGAAGAAAAAGCCAAATCTATTCGCGAAAAAAATAGGCAACTTTTTGATAAGGTCCAAGTGGAGGTATCCTTAGACAATCCAGACATGAAGAAAGTGGCCTCATATATTCAAGAAATAAGCAAAAATGATGCCCAGATTCATCTGATGCGCATTGAGCGAATTGTTGAGCTGCGCAAATTCCTTTCCCCGGAACAAAAGAAAAAACTCGATGCTATAATGAAGCAGAAAAAGGAAGAAAAAAGAAAGCATTGAAGAAATATTTAGTAATATTTTTGGTCTTTGGAGCAATCTTTAGCCAAGTAAGTGCTATGACTTGGGATGAAGTCATAACGCATGCTTCCCAGCGCAGTAATGATATTAAGTCGGCGCAAAAGCAACTAGAAGCATACCGTTGGAATTACTATAAGTCATATAGTTCTTTTTTGCCCCAAATGTCAGCCAGTTATTCTCAAGGAGGCCTGTTTGTTTCGTCTGAAGCTTCTTATTCGTATGGCCTTAGTGTTACCCAAAATATCTTTAGTGGGCTTAGTAATTATTATGAAAACCGATCAGCTGCAGTGACTTTGGATTACTACCAGTCCAGTCTGCAGAGCACTCGAGCTAGCCTTTACTATACATTGCGCGAAGCTTTTATTAATTTGTTTGTGGCACAAGAAAATATAAAGGTACAAAACCAAATTAAGGTTATGCGCGAGAAAAATCTGCGCATGATCCAATTGTTTTATGAAAGCGGGAAAGAAGATCGCGGAACCCTGATGCGAACGCAAGCCCAACTTGACGAAGCTAACTTTAATCTTACATCCGCCAAAAGACAGCTAGAAATTGCACGTTTAAAATTATCCCAAATTATCGAAAACGATATTGCTTCAGCCGAAGGTAAAATGGATTATTCTCTAACCCTCATGCCGGATGTTGATAACTTATCAAAGAGTTCACCGGTTTATCGAATGGCTAAAAATAGTTATGATTTGGCCGATATTTCACAAAAAGCTACTTGGAGTGAATTTTTGCCGACGGTTTCACTTTCGGGTTCATATCAAAAATCTGGAAATAACTGGCCGCCTTCTACTTCTAGCAAATCAGTGTCACTTAATGTTTCTTATGCATTTTTTCCGGGGGGCAGCAATTTTGCTGACCGGGCAGTACAAAGCTATTTATTAGATAAAGCCAGAGAAGATTTTTATAAAGCTGAAAAAGATATATTTTACACAATTGAAAAAGCCTATATTGATTACCGTGATGCGATAGATGCATTTAAATTAAAAAACACTTATCTTTCTGCTTCCAAAGAAAGGGCCAATATTGCCCAATTAAAATACTTAAATGGTTTAACCAATTATTATGAATGGGACCAAATTCAAAATGAATTTATTAATAACCAAATTGGAGTATTAAATTATCAAAAGTCGGCTCTGCTAGCGGAAGCAAGTTGGTATAAATCATATGGAGGGTGGGTAGAATGATAAGTAAAACGAACAGGGTATCAGGATATCAGGGTATCTGGAAATTGGGGGGAATATTGTTTTTAGTCGTTAGTCTCTTGTCCATTGTATCTTTCACCGTGGGTTGTACTTCTTCCAAGGAAACGCCTCTTGAAACTGTTAAAGTCACCCGTGGCAACATTCTTGCTCAACTGCCGACAACCGGCGTGGTTATTCCCCGCAATCGCTTGGAAATAAAGCCACCGGTGGCGGGTAGAGTAGAAGAAGTTTTGGTCGTAGAAGGCCAATGGGTTAGAAAAGGTAAGGTCTTGGCGCGAATGAGCTCCACCGAGCGGGCAACTCTATTAGATGCGGCGCGAGCTAAAGGCGGCGACGAATTAAAGTATTGGGAAGATGTATATAAGGCGGCTCCAATTATGGCGCCAATTAGTGGAGTAATTATTAAAAGAAGCATGGAGCCCGGGCAGAACTTTTCGGTCAGTGATGCTGTGCTAGTAATGTCTGACCAATTAATCGTGCAAGCACAGGTTGATGAAACCGATATCGGCCGGATAAAAGTTGGACAAAAAGCCAGTATTGCTTTAGATGCCTATGCTGACCAATTAATTGACGGCTATGTTGAACAGATCGCATATGAATCAGTCACAGTTAATAATGTTACGGTCTATTATGTGGATGTTCGCCCATACTCTGTTCCCGAATTTTTTCGCTCCGGCATGAGTGCTACCGTAAACTTTAAGTTGAGTGAAAAGAATAATGTACTGATTTTGCCTCAAAAAGCGGTAAAACAAAAAGGTAAAATGACGTATGTGTTCGTAAAAACGAATAGTGAGATAAAAGCTATGCAAATTCAAGCTGGCATGGAAAGCGAGGAAAGTATTGAAGTGGTGGCTGGTTTGAAAGATGGGGATGAAGTCGTTATTCCCAGTGCCAAAATCATTCAAGATACTATTGGCAATAATCGTCACCAACCCTTTAATATTTTTGGTTCGAAGAAGAAATAATGGCTTTAATTGAACTAAAAAAGATTGGTAAAACGTATAAGCTAGGAAAAGGGCTTTTGGTTCCGGCTTTAAAGGAAGTTTCTCTCTCAATTGAGCTGGGTGAATTTATTGCCATTATGGGGTCGTCTGGTTCCGGTAAATCAACTCTACTATCAATTCTTGGACTGTTAGATAAAGCTGACGCCGGAGAATATAGACTGCTGGGTAAAAATGTCACCGCTCTTTCGGATAACCAATATGCTGCTTTGCGTAGCCGCTATTTGGGTTTTATCTTCCAATCTTTTAATTTGCTTTCACGTTTTAATATTGTTGATAATGCTATGCTCCCTTTTCTTTATACGCATGCAACTAGGAAAGATAAAGATCGGGTAATGCAAATCTTAAACAAAATTGGATTGGGCGATCGGCTTAGCCATCGAACCAACGAAATTTCGGGTGGACAGCAACAGCGGGTGGCGATTGCCCGCGCCTTAGCTAATCAACCATTGATTGTTTTTGCCGATGAGCCGACCGGAAACCTTGATTCAAAGTCGGCGCTGGAGGTTTTGGGTCTATTAAAAGAATTAAATCAGCAGGGGACCACCGTTATTATGGTTACCCATGAGCCTGATCTTGCCCAATTAGCTGGTCGAATAATCGCTTTAAAAGACGGTATTATTATTTCTGACAAGAAGAAGCCGGGCGAAAATTATAATAAGAAATTTGATGCAACTACCGTAAAACCGGTTAGCAATAGCTCAGTCACTTTGGCCGGTATTATGAATTATGCCTATGAGGCAATGCTCTCTCTTTTTGCTAATAAATTGCGTTCCATTCTTTCTATCCTAGGTGTCATGATTGGGGTTGCGGCCGTTATAGCGATGTTGGCTATCGGTTCGGGTGCTCAGAAACAAGTTGAACAAAGTTTTGCCAGCATGGGAACTAATTTGCTGATGGTTACCAATTCTTTTCGATCGCGGGGTGTTGCGTTGGCATCCGATACAGTAACTCGTTTTACTTTTGAAGATTTGGCAGCATTAAAAGAAATTGAATCCGTCAGCCGAGTTGCTCCTTATGTCCAGGGTAGGGCGCAAGTGGTTGCTCAGGGTAAAAATTGGAATACGCGGGTGTTGGGTAGTTCACCGGATTATCAATATATTCGTAATGCGGTTCCGCTTATTGGCCATTTTTTTACAGCGACGGATGTTACCGGACGGGCCAAGGTAGCAGTTATTGGCAAAACAGTCGCCACCGAATTGTTTGGAGAAGATGATCCGGTTGGGAAGCCAATTCGAATTAATCGGATTAATTTTAAAGTAATTGGTGTATTACCAGAAAAAGGAGCAACTGGTTTTCAAAATGCCGATGATCAAATCCTGGTGCCGATTTCAACGGCCATGTATCGTTTGTTAGGTACCGATTATATTAATTATTTTGATGTTCAAGTCAGTAATGCCGATGCCATTGCGCCGGTGCAGGATGAAATTATTCCCGTTATTGGCAAATTGCATCGTTTTTCTGAGCAACAAATGGATGGAATTGAAGTGCGCAATATGGCCGATATCCAAAAAGCGGCCAGTGAGATGATTGCGACTTTTGCTTTGCTGCTTGGATCAATTGCCGCCGTCAGTTTATTGGTGGGAGGAATTGGGATAATGAATATTATGCTGGTTTTGGTGATGGAAAGGACTCATGAGATTGGTTTGCGCAAAGCCCTGGGAGCAGAAAACCGGGATATTATGATCCAGTTTCTAGTGGAATCGGTTTTAATTTGTACGCTGGGTGGAACCTTAGGTGTAATATTGGGGTCTCTCTTTTCTTTAGGAATTTCTTCTATTTTTGGCTGGTATGTTACGATTAGTTTAAGTTCAATTTTGCTGGCTTTTTTCTTCTCGGTTTTTGTGGGGGTTGCCTTTGGCCTATGGCCCGCCTGGCGCGCTGCACAATTGCAGCCAGTCGAAGCCCTCCGCTACGAATAATTTGCTTGACTTGTTTATCCCCCTATAGTATCCTATTCATACATTTCATACTATTCATACTAAGGAGAAAATGCTGTGAAAAATATTAATATTGAAGATCGATTGTACGACATGGTCACCGTGGGTGAAAGGGGACAAATCGTAATTCCTGCGAAAGCGCGCAGAGATTTTAAAATCGCAGTGGGGGATAAGCTGATGGTTGTGCGCGGGTTTGATGACGTTGGGTTGGTTTTGATTAAGTCTAAAAGCATGGCGGAAGTCTTAAATCGAATTGTTAAATCGCTTGGAAAGATCCATAAGAATATTAAACGTAAAGAAAATAAATAAATGAAAAAAAAGACTTTTAATCTAAGCCTCAAAAGAGGTAAAATAGGAATGAAAATGAAGAATAAAATTCTCATAGCCATATTTGTTAGTGTCTTATTGTCGGGTAGTTCCTTTGCTTTAACACTGCAAGAGAGCTTAGACGTTGCCCTCCAGCAAAATCCCAGCATCAAATCCGCCAAAAGCAATTTAGAGGTTTCTCAAACTCGGCTTTATCAAGCTACTGGCGCCTTTTTCCCAGCCATCAAATTGGCCGGTAATTATGGGCGTTCTTATTCCGATCCTTCCACCGTCCAAATAACTGCCACTACTTCTCAAGGGGCAGTGTCTCAAACGTACACTTTTGGTTTTACCACACCCTATAATTCAAAATCATATTCGGCCTCCTTGTCTCAGCCCATTTTTGTTGGTGCTCTGTTTCCTGGATATAATATGGCCGCCCGTTCCGTCAACGTTTCCGAACAGGATCTGCGGAAGGCAATTCAAGATACCACCTTCAATGTGACTGTTACTTATTATGGGGTATTAGCGTCCAAAGAATATATCAAGTTGTGTGAGGATTCTCTGCAAACGGCCAAAACCCACCACGACCAGGTTGCTAGGATGCTACGCAATGGGGTGGCAGCTCAAGCAGATTTTTTACGGGCGGAAGTAAGGGTTGCCAATGCAGAATTGGCACTAACACGCTCTTATAACTCCTATGAAACTACTAAAAATGCCTTTAACAATGCTCTTGGAATTGATTTGGATACTACTGTTGAAGTTAGTGGGAAATATGAAATTCCTAAATTACAAGTTCCCAATGTGGAATTACTGCTTTCAACGGCTTATGCTAATCGTCCTGATTGGTTGAGTTTTGTTTTTGGAAAAGAAATTGCCGAACAAAATTTAAATTTAGCCAAAACTGCCTATTTGCCCACCGTTTATTTGAGCGGAAACAGCGCCTATCAAGATACCACCTATCCGACTTTTGATAATAAAGTTAATTCTTGGTCAATTGCCGGATCGGCTTCTTGGACCCTTTTTGATGGTTTTACAATTTATAACAAGGTGCGTGAAGCGGCGGCCAGTTTAAATACCCAAATTGCTAATGAGGAACAGGTGAAAAATTCGGTTGAAATGGAAGTTAAAGATGCCTTCTATACTCTAAAAACGGCAATGGCCGTAATTGCTACTGCCCAAAAAGCTGTGGTATCAGCAAAAGAAAGTGAAAAGGTTTCAACGATGCGATACAATTCTGGGGTAGGAACCAACCTTGAGGTAATAGATGCCCAGGAATCGTTAACCCAAGCTCGGAACGAATATTTGAAGAGTATTTATGACTTAGAAGTTGCCAAGGCCAGAATTAATAAGAATGTTGGTACAAAATTATTGTAATTTAAGGAGGGAATAAGATGAAAAAGCGTTTGGTGATATTTGGTGTCATTTTGGCGATTCTAATTGTAGCTGGGTATGGTGCTTTTTTTGCGATGCGCTATCTGAATAAGGGGATATATGGAACTGGGACGATTGAAGTTACTGAAGTTGTAGTCAGTAGTAAGATCACTGGCAGAATTATCCAATTAAATATTGATGAAGGATCGAATGTTAGTACCGGTGAGGTTTTGGTGCAGGTGGAAAAACAAGATTACCAAGCTCAGCTGGATAATGCCAAGGCCAGATATCGACTTGCCCGAAATGAATATAACCGTAACCTAGAGATGTATGCCTCGCAATCGATTAGTGCTGATCAGCTAGACAATGCACGAGCTAATTTTGAAGCGGCGGCTTCGTCGCAGACCCTTGCACAAAATAATTTATCTTATACTACTATTCCGTCCCCGATGAAAGGGTCTATCTTGTCAAAGGCGGTAGAAACAGGAGAACTGGTTGTTCCTGGATCCCCAATCTGTACTATGGCGAATTTGGATGTAGTTAAGCTTTATCTTTATGTTGGCGAGAAAATGGTTGGTAAGCTCAAATTAGGGGGAGAAGTAAAAGTAACCGTTGATTCGCTTCCCAAGAAAGTTTTCATTGGTAAAGTATCCTACATCTCTGACAAAGAAGAATTTACTCCCAAGCCTATTCAAACTCAGGAAGAAAGAACTACTTACGTTTATAAAGTTAAAGTTATTATTCCCAATCCTGATCACAGCTTAAAACCGGGGATGCCGGCGGATGGTCAATTTGAATGCAATTTGCAATAGAAACCAAGAAGCTAACCAAGAAGTTTGGGACCAATATTGCGGTAAATGAACTTGATTTGCAGGTCAAACCGGGAGAAATTTTTGGCTTGGTCGGCCCCGATGGCGCCGGTAAAAGCACTACCATGCGTCTTATTTCTACAGCTATGTCTCCCACCTCAGGGGAGGCTTTTGTTTTAGGTTTTGATACCAAGACAAAAGAGGAAGAAATTCGCGATCGAATTGGTTATATGCCGCAACGTTTTGCGCTTTACGGGGACCTCTCGGTTAATGAAAATATCGAATTTTTTGCGGAAATTTATGGCGTCCCAAAGAAAGATATTGTTCCAAAAAGAAATGAATTGCTTGAATTTACCGGTATGGCAAAATTTGGGGATCGAAGGGGTCGCAATCTTTCGGGTGGGATGCAAAAAAAATTAGCCCTGGCTTGTAATTTGATCCATAAGCCTGAGATCATTATGCTGGACGAACCAACTCTAGGGGTAGACCCCATTTCTCGGCGTGAATTTTGGCGGATCCTTTATGGTTTGACCGAAGTAACAATTATTGTAACTACTCCCTATATGGACGAAGCCGAGCGCTGCAGTCGGATTGGACTTATTCGTGAAGGTAAATTGCTAGCTTGTGATACTCCTGATGCAATCAAGCAACGTTACGGAACCAAATCTTTGGAGGACGCTTTTATAAAAGCGATTGAAACTGCCGCATGAGTGAAAAAGCAATAGAAGTTAATAATTTGGTAAAAAAATTTGGCAGCTTTACCGCTGTAAACAATATTAGCTTCTCGGTTAATAAGGGAGAGGTTTTTGGCTTTTTGGGGCCAAATGGGGCCGGCAAAACTACCACCATCCGGATGTTATGCGGTTTATATGATCCTACGGCTGGCTCTGGCAAAGTTGGTGGCTATCTACTGGGAAAAGAGGCTCAAAAGATTAAACAAAACATTGGCTATATGTGCCAAAAGTTTTGTCTGTATGATGATTTAACCATTGCTGAAAATATCGATTTTTATGCTGGAATGTATCAAACCAATCGTGCCACCCGTAAAGAACAGATGGATAAAATATTGGAACAAGCTGAACTTACTCAAAGCAAAGATATTATCACCGGGACGCTTTCTCTTTCGGTTAAACAACATTTGGCCCTAGGTTGTTCTATTATCCACGAACCTAAAATTGTGTTTTTGGATGAGCCCACCGGTGGGGTTGATCCCATTTCGCGCAAAAAATTCTGGAAGATTATTAAAGAAATGTCTGCCAAAGGGATTACCATTTTAGTGACCACTCACTATATGGACGAAGCGGAAATGTGTGATCGAATTGTGCTCATTAGTGCTGGCGACATGATTGCCTGTGATTCACCGGCAAATTTAAAAACTACTTTGACGAGCAGTACCCTTTTTGAAATTGAGGTCGATTCGGTAATGAAGGGGTTAGAGGTGCTTCATTCCCAGGCCTTTAGCCGCGATGTTTCTTTGTATGGCATTTTTTTACATGTGTTGGTGGAAGATGCTAAATATGAAAAAGATATTCGAGATGTATTAGCCAAAGCCGGGTTGCAAGTCAAAAGAATGGAAAAGATAATGCCTTCTCTGGAAGATGTTTTTGTCTTTTTAGTTGAAAAACAACAGGCCGAATTAGCCCAAAAAGGTAAAAAATGAAATCGAACAATATCAATCTTCGCCGATTATATGCGGTGATTAAGAAAGAGTTTATTTCTCTTTTTCGCGATCCAATGTCCCTAGCTATCATGATTGCTATGCCGCTTTTAATGTTAACTTTGTATGGTTATGCCGCCTCGCTGGATGTTGAACATGTTCCAATATCAATATTAGATAGGGATAAGACGGTGGAAAGCCGCAATTTGATAGATCGTTTTGTTCATAATAAATATTTTAATTTGGTCTCTAGCCTTAATTCTGACCGGGAAATTCAAGAGGTTTTGGATGGTGGCAAGGCTAAGGTGGTTTTAAATATACCGCATAAATTTGGGCAAGCAATTAGGGGAGGGAAGACGGCGACGGTTCAAGCCTTAATTGACGGGAGTGACTCAACCTGGGCGCAATCTGCTTCGGGATATGTACAGGCAATTGGTACACAGTTTAACGCTGATCTCATAAAACTAAAAGCGGCAAAACTTGGGATGCTAAATCCTATTCTCTTTCCGATTAATGTGATTCCGCGCATTTGGTATAACCAAGATCTTTCATCTATGGACTTTTTTGTGCCCGGTTTAATTGCTGTTGTTTTGATGCAAGTGTCTGCATTATTAACCTCTTTAACCATCATTTCCGAAAAAGAGCAGGGGACGATGGAAAGTATTATTGTTAGCCCGATCAGGAAATACGAATTAATGCTCGGTAAAATTCTACCTTACGTTATAATTATTTTCTTTGATATGTTTTTAATTACCGGTTGTGCTTATCTTTTGTTTAATGTGCCGGTAAAAGGGAGTTATCTATTGCTGCTTTTTTGTTCGTTTGTCTTTTTGATGGGAACGATGGCTTTAGGATTGTTTATTTCGACGACTGCTACCTCCAGCCAGGCAGCCATGCAAATGACTTCGGTTACAACTTTGCTGCCAGCCATTCTATTGTCTGGTTTTACTTTTCCGATCAGCAATATGCCCTGGGTACTCCAGACGGTTTCCCTTTTTGTCCCGGCCCGCTATTTTATTGAAATATTAAGGGCGATCTATCTAAAGGGAGTGGGCTTGTTTTGTTTTTGGCAAGATTTTACTTTGATGACGCTACTTAGTATCTTCTTTATCGCCCTTAGCATTCGCAAGTTTAATAAGAGGTTAGATTAATGCTTGATAGTCGCTTATTTCATTTTATGAAGAAGGAGATTTTACAGCTCTTTCGTGATAAGCGGATGCTGTTTATTGCTATTATCATGCCAATTGTCCAGCTTTTTTTGCTGGGCTATGTTGCTTCGATGGATATCAAACATCTTTCGACGGCTGTTTTGGATGAAGATCAATCTTATTACAGCCGCGATTTTTTAAGGCATTTTAGCAATATCGAATATTTTGATATCAATTATAGTTTGTCCGACCGTAGCCAAATTGCTCCCATGCTAGATACCGGCAAAGCCCAATTGGTTATTTATGTTCCGCACAAATATGGTCAAAAAATTGCGCATAATCAAGTGGCGGATGTCCAGGTGGATATGGATGGTAGCAATGCTACGATTGCTTCAATTGCCAAGTCCTATGTAACTATGATTGGACAACAAGCTGGTAGTGATATCTACAATCAACGTTTAGAACGCAGTGGTATGTCAGTTTTAGCCCAGCCATTATTTGATTTGCGGTCTCGCATCTGGTACAACGGTGATCTCGAAAGCCGCTATTTTTATGTGCCGGGTATTTTTGCCCAGCTTTTAATGCTTATCAGCATGATTTTAACCACCTCTTCCATTGTGAGAGAAAAAACCCGTGGCACGATGGAAATGTTGTCGGTCACCCCTTTGCGTCCTATGGAAATTATTGCCGGTAAATTAATCCCCTTTGGGGTGGTGGCGATGTTTGATGTGGTGATGGTCTTTTTAATTGCTACGCTTTGGTTTGGTGTGCCAATGCGCGGAAGCGTACTGCTTCTGTTCCTTTTTGGAGCAGCTTATTTATTGGCCGGTCTTGGAACCGGTGTCATGATCTCTTCCTTTGCCAGCAATGAAAGGCAAGCCGGAATGGCTAACTTATTGGTAACTGCCCCTCAAATGTTGCTCTCAGGTTTCATTTTTCCAATTGAAAATATGCCCCCATTCATTCAATTTATCACTCTTTTTGTTCCACTGCGATATTTCTTGGCAATTGTTAGAGAAATCTTCTTAAAAGGAATTGGCGTCAATTATTTATGGCCGCAAGTATGGCCAATGCTTGTACTGGCTGTAGCCATCATAACTATTAGTATTTTTAGATTTAAAGGTAAATTAGAATAAAGACAAAAGGAGAAAAGTAGATGAAAAAATATTTTGTGTTTCTATTAATTTTGGCTTCAATCTTGGTTAAAGCTGAGGCGTTGGATCTGAAAGAGAGTATAAAAGTTGCGGTTAAACAAAATCCGACGGTAATTGCCTCGCAAAAGAAGGCGGCAGCTGCGGGGGCAAGATTAAATCAAGCGCTTAGTACTTTCTTTCCAACGGTTAATCTGTCTGGAAACTACGATCAGGCATATTCTTCACCAACGAACGTTCAAATTACAACTCAAACCACTACCGGCGCTGTAACACAAAATATTGCAATTGGAACGGATGCTGCTGCAACGGTTTCTAGTTTACAGGCAGCTTTATCTCAACCTGTCTTTGTTGCCTCATTGTTTCCAAGCTATGGTATTGCCAGAAAGGGTGCTGAATCAGCTAGTGAGGATTTGCAGCAGACAATTATCAATACCTATTTTGATGTTACGCAAACCTACTTTGGGGTTTTGTTAGCGCTAAAATTGGAAGTATTGATGGAAGAGTCTTTAGCCATGGCTAACTCACATCTTGCTCAAGTTCAATCCATGTTGAATGCTGGTATGGCAACCAAGGCAGATTATTTGCGGTCAAAAGTAAGATCTGCCAATGCTAATGTTGATCTGATCAAATCAAAATATAATATTGCAATTTCAAAGGATGCATTTAACAACGCTATGGGGTATAACCAAAAACAGTCGGTTGATTTAAAAGATGAAGGTTTTTCGGGGAAGGTAAGTAATCTACCTGAATATGATACTTTACTAGAAATTGCCTATGTCAATCGGCCTGATTGGAAAATGTATCTGCTTTCCACTGGGATAAAAGAAGATCAAGTTCGGCTTTCACAAAGTGAATATTTACCTTCAATTATGTTGTCTGCTAATTCTGGAAGTCAAAGCACAAAATATCCGACCTTCCAATCCGATGTCTCTAGTTGGAAGGTGGCAGGTGTTGGATCATGGAAACTGTTTGATAGCTTGGGAAGAGAAAATAGGGTAAAGGAAGCTTCTGAAAACTTATCTGCACAACAGGCAAATGTCCAGCAATTAAAGAATGATATTGATCAGGAAGTGCATGATGCCTACTTGAATTTAAAGAGCGCTCTTGATACAGTAGATTCTACTAAGCAAGCTGTTGAATCCGCCGAAGAAAGTTATAAAGTTACCACTGCTCGCTATAATTCGGGAATGGGAACAAATACAGACGTGCTTGATTCACAAGTTGATTTGACTCAAGCCGAAACGGCCTATTTGCAAGCATTATTTGAGGTCGAAATTGCTCGGGCACGAATAAATAAATCTGTTGGAAAGGCGGTAATTTAAATGATGAATTTTCTAAGAAAGAAATGGTTGTGGATCGTTGGTGTTCTTTTGTTGCTTCTGATTGGCAATTTTTTAATTGGATGGTGGAATCGGGATGTGGTTAAAATAAAAACAGCTATAGTTGCTGTTGGACCGATTGAAGAAGTGATCACTGCTAGTGGAATTGTGGATGCTCCTGTGTATGACCTTGGTCCAAAAATGGGCGGCAAGATAATTAGCATTTTTGTAAGAGAAGGACAAAGGGTTTATGGCGGTGAGACTTTGGCTGAATTTGATGATACCACTCGGCTAGTTTGTCCGGCCGGTGGAATTGTTGCCAAGATTAATTATGATGAAGGAGAGACCGTGATTGCAGGAACCTCAGCCATAACTGTGGTTAATTACTCAAAATCATGGGTTAATGCCCAAGTTGATGAGATTGATATTGCCAACGTTAAGATTGGTGATAAAGTGAAAATTAGTTCAGATGTTTATCCCGATATTGCTTTTGAAGGAGAAATTTATTGGATAGCTCCTCTTGCCGAATTACGTAAAGTTGGTGGACGTGTGAAGATGGATGAAGAATCATATGTGTTCCCTTGTAAAATTAAATTTATTTCTAAACACGATGAATTAAAAGTAAACATGTCGGTAAATGTTGAGATTATCACCCGTAAAAAAGAAAAGACTTTATTAATTCCGCGCGAATCAATTGTAGCTAAGGACGAAAAGCCCACCGTGTTTGTAGTGAAAAATGGGCAGGCATTTCAAACTGCAATTGTAACCGGCATACGATCCTACACTAGCGCTGAAGTTACATCAGGATTGTCTAGCGGAGAGATTGTTGCCATCAGCAATGGATCCAAGTTAAAAGATAAAGGGAGAGTAAAAATTGAGCAGCTCTAAAACAAAACAACCGGTAGTAACGGTAAAGGAAGTAAAAAAAATCTACCGGATGGGCAAGATGGAAGTCCCGGCATTAAAAGGGGTCAGTTTTTCGGTTGAAAAAGGGGAGTTTATCTCCATTATGGGACCTTCAGGCTGCGGCAAATCCACCTTGATGCATATTATTGGTTGCCTTGATCGGCCAACCTCCGGACATGTCTTACTGGATGATGTCGATATTGATGAGCTAGATGATAATTCCTTAGCAGATATCCGCAATAAAAAAGTGGGTTTTGTTTTTCAGACTTTTAATCTATTACCCAAACTTAGCGCGATTGAAAATGTTGAACTGCCCCTTATTTATGCGGGGGTTGGCTTTGAGGAAAGACGCAAAAAAGCCAGCGAATTACTAGATATAGTAGGCCTAAAAGAAAGAGCCAATCATCGACCATCGGAACTCTCTGGTGGACAAAGTCAGCGGGTCGCCATCGCTCGATCACTGGCGAATAATCCAACCATTATCATGGCAGATGAGCCAACAGGAAATTTGGACTCTAAAAGCGGAGAAGAAATTATCCGTTTATTTAATGATTTGAATTCTAAAGGCATTACTTTAATAATGGTAACACACGACCAGGAAATTGGGGATAGCAGCAAACGTATTATCCGACTCAAAGACGGCGAAATTATTTCCGATCAGCTAACTGGCAAATGAAAAAATAGCTAGATGATAAACCTCAAAGAGCCATTTAAATTAGCCCTGCAGTCACTGCTAGGGAGCAAACTGCGCACTCTTCTTACCACTTTAGGGGTGGTAATTGGTATTGCTGCAGTTATTACCCTGGTTTCAATGGGGGAAGGTGCCAAAACTTATGTGCTTGACCAGGTAAGAGGCTGGGGGATGGGGGCCAATGCATTAGAAATACATCCAGGGAAAGCCGAAATGTCAATGCCCGAATTGACCCTGACTTATGCTGATACGGTAGCCATGAAAGAGCATATCCCTGAGATTGTGTATCTGGTTCCAGAAATTATAGGGAAAGGGCGGATCAAATTTGGCCCCACTGAATATACTCCCAGTTTTACCATAGCAGTATCTGCCGATTATCCGAATGCGGTTTCACAAAAAGTAACAGAAGGCCGCTTTTATAGTAAAGCGGAAGAAGCCGGCCGGAAACATGTAGTTGTACTGGGCAAGACTGTTGCTAATAAGCTATTTGGCAATTCATCGGCAATCGGTGAAAGAATAAAAATTAACAACATTGGTTTTGTGGTAATCGGCCTGTTGGAAGAAAAAGGTTCAATGCTTACATATGATATGGACGATATGGCACTGATTCCAACCACAGTTGCAGAGAATGTTTTAGGGAAAACAAAAATTATTGAAATATTCCTGACGATTGAAAATGAGCAATTAGTTCCCCAGGCAATTAAAGAAATTACTAATTTGCTGGTCAAGCGCCACAAGAAAGAAGATTTTCATATCCATACCCAACAAGGAATGATAGACATTATTAATAATATATTAAATGCTTTGACCGGTATTGTAAGCGCCATTGCTGCGATTTCTTTGCTGGTAGGCGGCATTGGAATAATGAATATCATGCTCGTGGCGGTTTCGGAGCGCACGCGCGAAATCGGTATCCGAAAGGCCATTGGGGCAAAGCAAAGAGATATCTTTATGCAATTTATTTTGGAAGCAGTTTTAATTACAGTTGTGGGGGCTATTATTGGAATATTTATTGGGACGCTTGCGGCTTGGGGAATTATGGCGGCATTAAAAATGAAAGCGGTAATCGCTTGGCAAGCGGCAGCAATTGCCTGTTTTGGGGCGCTATTAGTCGGGACATTTTTTGGGGTATACCCGGCAATGAGAGCAGCTGCTCTTAATCCGATTGATGCCTTGAGGTCGGATGTATGATTTTTTTCATTTTCGAAAGCATGAAGCAGGCATTGCGGGCTTTAGCGGCAAACAAGGTGCGTTCGTTTTTAACTATGTTAGGGGTAATTATTGGAATTTTTTCGGTGATTACTCTAGTTACTATTGGTGAAGGTGCCAAATTGTTTGTAACCGACCAAATCCAAAGTTTGGGGGCAGGGTATGATTCCTTTATTGTTACGGCGGGCAAAGATTCTTCTTCCCCACCCGAACCAAAGTTTGTTTATGGGGACATTAGTTATATCAAGAGTAAAGTGCCGGAAGTAAAGGATGTAGTAGCCTTTACTGTTGGATCAGGCGATTTGTATTATGGCAAAAAAGTCTTTAAGAACCCTGTAATTATGGGTACCACAGCCAACATGTTGCAGTTGATGGGAAAGGCCTTGCAAAGCGGACGCTTTTTTTCCCAATCAGAAGTTGATTCCCGCACTAAAGTTGCGGTGGTTGGTCCCAAAGTTGCCAAAGAGTTTTTTGGAGAAATGGATCCTCTCGGAGAGCGGATAAAATTGCGCGGCAGTAATTATTTGATAATCGGGGTTTCTGCTCCGCTTGGCAGTATTGGTCCAATGGACATGGATAAACGCATGGTGGTGCCGGTAACCACCGCGCAAAACATGATGGGGACTAATAAGATAATGCGTTTTAATATTTTTCCACATGACCCTGCTAAAATGGATGAGGTACAAGAGAAAGTTCGCATCGTGCTGGAAAAGCGTTTGGGAGATGATGATTTTCGTTTTATGTCACAGAAAGGATTGCTGGATGTCGTCAATAATATTTTGGGAGCATTGACCGGTTTTGTCTCTGGGATTGCTGCCATTTCATTGCTGGTTGGTGGAATCGGTATTATGAATATTATGCTTGTGGCGGTAAATGAAAGGGTGAGGGAGATTGGAGTTCGTAAAGCAATTGGTGCCAAGAAAAAAGATATTGTTTTGCAGTTCCTGGTTGAATCGATGATGATTAGTTTGATCGGTGGATTGTTAGGAATATTTTTTGGTTTGCTGGGAGCTTTTTTGATTATGTTCGCGATAAAGGGAACCCTGGTAATTGCCTGGTGGGCGGTGATTTTAGCGACAACAGTTTCTGCAGTGGTGGGAATATTCTTTGGAGTCTATCCCGCTATGCGGGCGGCATCGCTTGATCCGGTTATTGCATTGCGGTACGAATAAATATTTGCAAAAATTATGCTTGACAAGTGGACTCGATTTTGACTATAATATATTGTTCATTAAATGGAAGGAGGGGATAAGACGAGTATTTGGTTCCTCTGCCTCGGTGGAGAGAAAACTACATTTTCTTTTTTCCTTCCTTTATAGTGCTTCTGCAATTGTTCTTTGAAAATTTGGCAGCGAGATTGATGCGAGTTCTCGTATTCAATTCTATTTTTTTAAAGTAATAGAGTCAATAAATCAACACTTTTTTGAGAGTTTGATCTTGGCTCAGGATGAACGCTGGCGGCGTGCCTAACACATGCAAGTCGAGCGAATGTAGCAATACATTAGCGGCGAACGGGTGAGTAACACGTAAGTAACCTACCCTAAAGACCGGGATAATCCTCCGAAAGGGGGACTAATACCGGATGTGTTCCGCAGATTATTTTTGCGGAATAAATCCAGCAATGGGCTTTAGGATGGGCTTGCGGCCTATCAGCTAGTTGGCGGTGTAATAGACCACCAAGGCAATGACGGGTAGCTGGTCTGAGAGGACGACCAGTCACAAGGGAACTGAGACACGGTCCCTACTCCTACGGGAGGCAGCAGTGAGGAATTTTCCGCAATGGGCGAAAGCCTGACGGAGCGACGCCGTGTGTGGGATGAAGTCTTTCGGGATGTAAACCACTGTCAGAGGGGAAGATATTGACGGTACCCTCAGAGGAAGCCCCGGCTAACTACGTGCCAGCAGCCGCGGTAATACGTAGGGGGCGAGCGTTATCCGGAATTACTGGGCGTAAAGCGTATGTAGGTGGTTTGGTAAGTCGGATGTTAAATCTACGGGCTCAACCTGTAGCCGCATTCGATACTGCCTGACTCGAGAGTGGTAGAGGAAAGCGGAACAACCGGTGTAGCGGTGAAATGCGTAGATATCGGTTGGAACACCAGTGGCGAAGGCGGCTTTCTGGGCCATTTCTGACACTGAGATACGAAAGCTAGGGGAGCAAACGGGATTAGATACCCCGGTAGTCCTAGCTGTAAACTATGTTCACTAGGTGTTAGAGGTATCGACCCCTCTAGTGCCGCAGCTAACGCGTTAAGTGAACCGCCTGGGGACTACGGCCGCAAGGCTAAAACTCAAAAGAATTGACGGGGGCCCGCACAAGCGGTGGAGCATGTGGTTTAATTCGATGCTACGCGAAGAACCTTACCTGGGTTTGACATACTAGTAGTAGAGAACCGAAAGGTAATCCATCCCGAGCAATCGGGAAGCTAGAACAGGTGCTGCATGGCTGTCGTCAGTTCGTGTCGTGAGATGTTGGGTTAAGTCCCACAACGAACGCAACCCCCATTGCTAGTTGATAGCGTTAAGTCGATCACTCTAGCGAAACTGCCTCGGATAACGAGGAGGAAGGCGGGGATGAGGTCAAGTCATCATGGCCCTTATGCCCAGGGCTACACACGTGCTACAATGCTGCGTACAAAGGGAAGCGAGCCCGCGAGGGCAAGCAAATCTCAAAAAGCGCAGCTCAGTTCGGATTGCAGGCTGCAATTTGCCTGCATGAAGCTGGAATCGCTAGTAACTGCAGATCAGAGCGCTGCGGTGAATACGTTCTCGGGCCTTGTACACACCGCCCGTCACACCATGGAAGCCAGGAACACCCAGAGCCTCGATTCGTCGGGGTGAAGGTGGTATTGGTGACTGGGGTGAAGTCGTAACAAGGTAGCCGTACCGGAAGGTGTGGCTGGATCACCTCCTTTCTAAGGAGTATATACATAGGTCGTTCTCGCATCAGCTCCTGCCAAGTTTTTATAAAAAAGGCGTCTCATTTTGAGGCGCCTTTTTGTTTGTTTATATTAATGTTAAAATACAACATGCAACATATATTTAGTTTTTTCTTCATATTCATTTTTTCTTTTGCCGGTTTTGCGAATGAAGCCAATTTTGCTGCTGTGCCAGGTATTGCCTATCAGGGAAAGACGTTTGCAATCTATCTGCCAAAATGGATGGGAGAAGCACAGCAAGGTGAATTTCTCGGGCAGCGCTTCAAAATTTACGATAATGATGTTAATTATATTGGATATATTGGAGTGCCAACAAATGCCAGCGTTGGTAAATTCCCGGTAACAATCTACTACATTAAAGATGGTATTTCACAGGAAGCAAAATATGATATGCCAGTTGCTACTACGCATTTTCCGGTAACTCGTTTTACTCTATCTCCATCAAGAAATAAATTAAGGGCGCCAAGTATAGTTGCTAATGATTGGGAACAGGTTGAAAAAGTAATCTTAAAAGAAAGCGATAAGCGCTTGTGGGAGGGAAAATTTGCTATCCCTGTTACGGACCCGATTTCGATGTCCTTTGGCCATCGCGAAATAATCAATGGTAAAAAAGCCGGCAATCACCGAGGGGTTGATTTGGCAGCGGTATCAGGGACTAAGGTTCTTGCTCCCAACAATGGCGTAGTGGTTTTTGCCAAAAAGCTCAAGGCCTATGGCGGGACGGTTGTGGTAGATCACGGGCAAGGGATTTATACTATTTATTTTCACCTTTCTAGTTTTATTGCTAAGGTTGGTGAGCCGGTAGAAAAAGGTCAGCCAATTGCTCTGAGTGGCAATACGGGCATATCTTCCGGCTCTCATTTGCATTGGGCATTCTCGGTGCATAATCTACGAGTAGATCCTATGCAATGGGTAAAGAGTGAAATGTAAAATGAAAAATGACTTAATGAAAAATGGAAAAATAATGAGAGTTTTGGATGCAAATATAAATCGGGCGGTTGAAGGACTAAGGGTGATGGAAGAGGTTACTCGTCTGGTCCTTGATCAGAGCAAAAATACTGCCAAATTTAAAAAACTGCGTAGTCAAATTCGTCTTTCTGCTAAATTATTAGACTTGCAATTAATGCACCGTGATTCTCTAAAAGATGTGGGTAAGAATAGCTTCACCAAACAAGAAGCTAAAAGAGAAACCCTACTGGATATTTTTTCGGCTAATTCAAAAAGAGTTGAAGAGGCCTTACGGGTATTAGAAGAGTTTTCAAAATTAATCAATATTAATGCTAGCAAAATATTTAAGACTGCCCGTTTCGAAGTTTATAGTTTAGAAAAGAAAATGTATTATCAGTTAGAAAAATCGCTATTAAGCAGTTAGAGAATATCTTGCTTGAAGAATAACTTCTAAGGCTTGTTCTAGAATTTCTGGCGAATAGGGGTCAGTTACCATTTGGACAGGACGTTGAGGGTTGGGGATAAAACCGGCAATTTGATTGGCTTCGAGGATCAGTTGATCAAAGAAATTGACAACTTCTTCCGTATTATTGTTTTCAATTAATGCTAATAAGCTATTAACGGTTGTTTTATGTTTTGCTAAGAAGGCAATAATTTTACTGGCTGTTTCTTTGTCGGCTTTAACTTTACGCATAATAATTCCGCTCAGGAAAAACTCGGCAGCTAAACTGGCAACCGAAACGGAGCGAACGCCTCTTGTGAGTGAAGAATTCATCATTGCTTCCAATACTTCTTTTACAATTTCTAAATTGCTAGCTGACCATTTTTCTTCCGCTTTACCCACGAATTTTCCAATCTGTGAATCTGTGCGTAATAACGGCCGGTCTAAAATAATTCCAGCATAAAGAGAACCCAAGGTCAAAGGATTAAGGGCTAATTCTACTCCCTGTTCTTTAGCAACTGCTGCAGCTTGCTTCAACGCGGCTAAAGCAGTCGTGAGTTTTCCTGCGGTAGCGGCGACTTCAACTGCCTGCAGAGCACTGGCAACAATGGCTTTGCTTTCTTCAGTCGCTTCTCTTTCTTTGTGTGGTAATCTATCTGTGGCGATTTCAGGAGTCGCAGCGTTGCGAACGGTAAGTGGAACTACGTTTTCACTTTCAACTGCCTTACCATCAAAGGATACACGAACAACATTTTCTGCTCTTTCCTGAACTGATTGTCTTGCAACAGCGGAGAGGGCAGAAAGTAATATTTCTGTGGTAAAGAGACTCGTTGAGTTATCACGCGCAGTAACTAGTATTGGGACAGTTTCTAGTCCAGCCTCAATGGCGGCTGATCGAGTAACTGATCGTGCAACTGTGACATCAATTTCTGCTAAATTTGCAACTGCTTGAACCAGGGTGGGGGAATTAGATTCAGCCAAAGCACCTTTAATGATTTCAGCTATTTGCGCAATTTCTACAATGTCTGCAGAATTTAATCGAGATATTTGTTCTGCTTGACCCGCCTCAATTACTAGCTGACAGCCGGCAACTAATTGCTGCACTCTTTCAGGAGAATTGTCGGCTCGAATTGCTTCGTGTACTATGGTTGCAGCGGCTTGCGTGACTTCGCTTCTTTCTGCTATTGGAGCAGTGCTTAATGCCTGGGTAATTGTTTGCATCGCCTTTCCTGTTTCAACTAAATCCATAACTATTTGTTCACTGCGTGAAACCGATTCAGGGGAGCTTGCTTTTGTGGTTTCTAAAGAAGGGCTGGCTGATGTAACTTCTTTGCTTTTTGGTGTTGGATTTAATTGAATTACTTCGCTTCTTTTAGTCGATATAGAACTGGCTGCATCAATTAATCCGATAAAGTTTGCACGATCGGTTAAGGCAGACTGAACAACTGGACTGGTGCTTGCCGATACGAGAAGAGTAATTACCGAGCGAACAACCTCACTTCGAACTGCGGGCATCTGTGTGATTTCGCCAATGCGAGCTAAAACAACGATGGGCATTCTTACTTCTGCCGAAACTGTTTGGATCGGTTTGGCTGCCTGCATGAAACGGTCAACTGCGGTTGCTTTAGCAATTTTAGCGCTTAAATTGGCTTGTTGAGTTTCAACAAACCCTTCATAAACTCTTCTACAAAAAGTTTCTGGACTAACACCGCGTGAGCGCTCAATCTCATAAGCCCGATTATACTCTAAGCGATTTTGTTCGTAATAATTTCTAAATTCATCGATGGCTCTGCGTTCTCTTGGGGTTTTTGCTTCTAAGGCCAATCGATTAATGATTGATTCTGGCGATTCATATACATCCGAAAGCCGTAAAGGACGATCAGCATAGGGGATGTTTGTTGCAGCTGGTTTTCGAGGATTAAGTGTTTTTAGTCTTGATGGCTGCCTGTGCGTACCACGGGCTTGTTCAGCTTCCCGCCCAGCTTCTAAGCCAACTCTTTTCCTAGCCGGTTTTACTACTGTAGGTTCTGCCATATATTCTCCCAGCTATATATCGATAGCTTTGTTGAATAATTTCAATATTTTTGCTATTATTTTCATTGTAAATAAGGGGAAAAATTGAATCATGAAAAAGGTTAAAATTGCATTAGTCAAAGGGGATGGTTCCGGTCCCGAAATGATGGAACAAGCGCTAAAAGTTTCTTTAGTTGCTGCCAAGAAGGATGGGTTTGAACTAGATTTTATCGAAACCCCCATGGGCTGGAATGCCTATGATAAGTATGGTGATACTCTGCCCGCCGAATCGTTTAAATTGGCAAAAGAAATTGGAATAATCTTTTTTGGTGGAGTAGGCGATTTTACTCACGATTCGACGATTGGGGTAACTAATCCACAGATGAAACCCGAAGTAAGGGCTTTGATGGCTATCCGGCGCGAAATGGAATTGTTACTTAATTTTAGACCGATATATTATTATAAAGCTCTCTCAAATTTGGCAAAAGTGCGTCCAGAAGAGATCCCGGAAGAAGGGATTAAACAAATTTGGATTCGTTTTCTCTTGCAAGATAGTTATTTTGGAAATGATGACCTCAAGTCTTATCTTCCGGAAAATGTGCGGAAGGCTATAGGTAATAAACCTAAAAACGAGATTACCGGAAATGAAGAATTAATTACGGACTTTGCTTATTATCGTAGAGCGACAATTATAAAATATATTCGTGCCGCTTTTACCTTTGCTCGCGGTCAAAAGCTGCCGCTTATTTCGATTGACAAATCAAACGTTATGCCGCGCTATGATTATTGGCGCAAGATAGTGACGGAAATTGGCAAGAATGAATTTCCGGATGTTATTCTTACACATCAGTTGGTAGATTCTGCTGCCGCTTTACTTTTTACTCCTTCCAAATTAAATGGGGTGATTGCCTGCGGTAACGAGCATGGTGATATTTTGTCCGATGGTGCAGCGTCTGCCATGGGGAGTATGGGGCTAATGGCCAGCAGTGCTATTAATCCGGATACTGGGAAAGCTATGTTTGAAAGTGGAGCAGGGACGGCTCCGACTTTGGCTGGTCAAGATAAAGCCAATCCTTTAGGAAGAATCTTAACCGGAGCGCTCATGTTGCGACATATTGGGGCAGGGAATGCGGCAATTGCGATCGAAAAAGCGGTCAATGCGGCTTTAACCGAGGGCTATCGCACTGGAGATTTATTTAGTGCCGGCGATGACCCCAAAAAACTTTTAGGGACAAAGGCAATCGGGGAATTAGTGGCAGAAAAAGTTAGCCATTAAGCCTTCGGAACATCAACTAATAATACTTCTTCTTCAAAATGATTCATCGAATGGGTTAGGGTTGAACTTTCTGAATAGGCCGAAAATCCATAAATATCTTTTCCTGTGTGATTAATAACGGCTATTGGTTCAGAATATACAAATCTTAACATCCAGGTGCTTTCAACCCCCATATTTGTTGTACAGCTTGGTCTGACGAGCAATGAAACTGGTTGTTGTAAAAATGGATTGGGTTTAACAAGCCGAATATAGTCATCACAAATAGCAATGAGGATTCGGTATTTTGCGAAAATTGCTGGCCCCGAGCCAGCTGACAAGGAAGGGACATCTGCTAAAGCTTTGTCGCAATTAAAGGGTTCTTCTTCTATGATAGGCGAAACAATTGTATAACAATTATGATGACCGGTTTGGCCCTGTCTTATTCGTCCAAACCCAATGCTGGTTTGGCATTGTCGTGATAATGCTTGAAAGGCATGTAATATCTCTGTTTCTTCTAGATTTGAAGGAATTATATTTCTGCGCAGCATGCCACCATAAGTTGAAAGTTCCTGAAATAAGACAATATCCGGGGCTAATCCATGCTCTCTAGTAATTTTGACCAATTCTTCTGTAATCGTTCTATGTTTTCTGACATTATCCAAAACCTTAGCCGTTGGGGAGAAGCCAGCCTGTACCAAAGCAACACGTAAGCAATGCTGATTCTTGCCCCTAAGATAGGTTACCGGAATATTGCCCGCAGATATTCTTCCAATTGATTCTGCTATCATACCAATTATATATCTATGAAAAGTGGAAGAAATTTCGTAAAATTTGTAAAAAGATTTATTTCTTTTTTGTCTTTATGTACTCAATCAGCCCACCGGCATCGATAATCTGTTGCATAAAGCCGGGGAAGGGCTGAGCAGAGTAGGACATGCCTGAAGTTAAATTGTCGATTTCTCCAGTAACTAAATTAACTTTAATTTCGTCACCCTCTTTTATCGCTTCAGCTGCGTCAGGTGATTCGAGGATTGGCAGGCCAATATTAATCGCATTGCGGTAGAAAATCCGGGCAAAAGATTTAGCAATGACGGCAGAAACTCCCGCTGCTTTAATAGCGATGGGAGCATGTTCACGTGAAGACCCACAACCAAAATTATCACCAGCGACGATAAAATCGCCTTTTTGCACTTTGCTGGCCCAGGTAGCGTCGGCATCTTCCATGGCGTGTTTGGCTAATTCCTGTGGATTATGCGAGTTTAAATAGCGAGCGGGTATGATTAAATCGGTGTCGATGTTATTGCCGAACTTCCAAGCTTGTCCTGAACTCTTCATTTAAAGATCCTCCGGGGAAGAGATACGGCCGGTGATGGCCGAAGCGGCGGCTACCGCCACATTAGATAAATATACCTCGGATTTAGGATGGCCCATTCTTCCCACAAAGTTACGATTGGTGGTGGAAATAGACCTTTCGCCTTCAGCCAAGATTCCCATATGCCCACCCAAACATGGTCCACAAGTGGGGGTGGAAACTACCGCACCAGCTTCGATGAAAGTTTTCATTAAGCCCTCTTTGATCATCTGGAGTGATATGTTTTGAGTGCCGGGCAAAATAATACAGCGCACATCACGATGAATGCGTTTGCCTTTTAATATTTTGGCGGCAAGACGCATATCTTCGATTCGTCCGTTAGTACATGAGCCGATTACAGATTGGTGAATCTTAATACTTTTGCATTTGCCAACTGGTTTGGTATTGCTGGGAAGATGGGGTAGGGAGACTTGTGGTTCAATGGCCGAAGCCTCCCATTTGAAAATTTGTTTGTATTCCGCTTCAGGGTCAGATTTGTATACAAGACCTTTTCCTGCCCCAGTTTTCTTTAAATAAGCGGCTGTTTTGTCATCAACTTCGAAGATGCCGTTTTTACCGCCAGCTTCAATGGCCATATTCGCCATAGTTAAACGTCCTTCTACGGACAATTGGCGAATAACCGGGCCGGTAAATTCCATTGACATGTAACGAGCTCCATCGACGCCAATTTGGCCGATGGTATAGAGAATCAGGTCTTTGGCTTCAACCCATTTATTGAGCTTGCCGGTAAAGACAAATTTTAATTGTTCAGGGACTTTAAACCAAACTTCTCCTGTCGCCATCGCTGCTGCCATATCGGTGGAACCCACGCCGGTCGAAAATGCTCCTAAAGCTCCATAAGTGCAGGTGTGTGAATCGGCACCAATGACTAAATCGCCGGCTTTAATGGCTCCCATTTCGGGCAGAAGGACATGTTCAATCCCCATACAACCGATTTCAAAAAAATTGACGATGCCGTATTTACGTGCAAATTCGCGCATCATTTTAATTTGCTCAGCGGATTTTATATCTTTGGCAGGAGAAAAATGGTCGGGAACTAAATAGATTTTCTTTTTGTTAAAAACTTTTGAAACACCAATTTTGGCAAATTCTTGTATCGCTGGTGGAGCAGTAATGTCATTTCCCAGAACCAAATCAACTTTGCAGTTAATGAGCTGGCCAGGTTCTACCGACTTTAAGCTGGCATGTTTAGCCAAGATCTTTTCGCTAATCGTTTGTTGTCGCATAATTTATTTTATCAAATCTGCTGATTTATTGCAAAGTTGCCCACAAGCTGCCGATATTTCCTGCCCTAAGCTTAGTCTAACTGTAACGTTGCAGCCTAGAGCCTTCAAATAATCTCGCGCATGTTGGGGGTCTATGCGCTGAAAGTTGGAAGCTGAGGAAGGATTAAAAGGGATAAGGTTGATATGGCTATCCAGCTGGTGGGCAATCCGAGCAAAATTGTCTAAATCCTGATCGCTATCATTAACCCCTTTTAATAAAACATATTCAATGGTAATTCTCCTTCCGCGCTTTTCCTGATAGTTTTGTAGAGCAGCAATTGTCTCTGCAATGGTAGGCAGGCCTTTATAACCAATTAGTCTTTTCCTGCTTTCATCATTGGAAGCTACTAGTGACCAGGCTAAGCGAATTTGTTTGGTTTCTTCGGCAAATCGATTGATGCCTGGAATGATGCCAATGGTGGAAATAACCATTTTGCGGGAGGCGATATTAATTCCCAAATCGTCATTTAGTATATAAACGGCCTTCATCACATTGTCGTAATTTAAAAATGGTTCTCCCATTCCCATAAAGACCAGATTAGAAATCTCATGCTCTTTGGCAAAGTAGTAAACCTGAGAAACAATTTCTGCGGCAGTTAGATTACGAGTAAATCCCATCTTGCCGGTGGCACAAAACTGGCAGCCGATGGGACAGCCCACCTGGGCAGATATACAGAGTGATTTTCGCTCATCTTCGTAGTCCATAAAGACAGCTTCAATTAGCTTTCCGTCTACCAGCTCAAAGGCAACTTTGGTGGCAGTCTTTCCCGCTTCAACTTTGGTGGGGATGATGGACGAAATTGTAAATAACTGGCGCTCTTCTTTTTTGAGGATCGTGATCTCATCTACTGTGCTAACCATTTTTTGATTAACGAAACGAAAGATTTCGCGGGCTTTATATTGGGCAATTTCATTTTCAACGCATAAAGCAGTAATTTCAACAATGCCTTTCCCCATCAAATCATACATATATTAATTTTAGCATTAATTGAAATTATTTGTATCTTTGTGCGAAAGATATATAGAATCTTTTAGATTGTAAGGAGGTAAACAGATGGGATTTAAAATAGGACACTTTGGTAGAACTCCTTTATCGCATCGTTTTGTGAAAATGGATTTGTTGGGAATGAGTACATATTCTGTAAGAAGATTTGGCCTTAACAGGAGCGGGGATATTTCTAGTCAAAAAGTTGAGCTGAGAACAGATATTAGGGATTTAACAAGGATGGCTCGGAAAACGCTAGAATCGGGTAGAAACTGGGAGGGCTTAAGTTCTGAAGAAAAAAGGGGAAGAATTGTCGATGTTTCTCTTCTTGTTGCTCGGCGAAGATTAGATCCCCGTGGCCAGCTAAATGAACAATTAGTCTTGCCTGAACTTGGAATAGAAGCTGGAGAAGGTCACGTCACTGTAACTCCGGCTGTCTTTGTTGAAGCTGTGGTTAAAAGAGAAGATCCAATAGCTGGATTATTGAGAAAACAGATAGAAACAAGAGATAGTGATCGCGAAACAACTGCTAGAAAACTATTAGCTAGGCTGACATTCCCTGAAGATGTTGCACTTGTTAAGGAGCTTCCTTATGTTGACGAAACTGTTCTTACGGTTGTTGTAAAAGCTCTTCAAACAGAGAATAATCCTCATATTGCTCTTGCAAGACTTGTGCAAAAAATTTACCCATTTCCTGAAGAGGGTAAAATCCATGTTGAAGGTAGAGATTTATTCATTGAAAAATGTGCGCAAGCTTTATCCCCTGGAGAGGCCGGCAAACAATCAGAATTTATTGGCAAGGTAAGGTCTGAAATGTTTTTTCCGGATATTTATCGCCAGACAGTTCTGTCGGGTATGACTTCTCAACTTATGGGCACATAAATGCGATGATTGCGAAGATCGTAATAATATTATAAAATGATTTAATGCCAACCCAACGTCAATCTGCCCTAAAAGGTAAGATTACTCTCGCCATGCGGGCAGTGGCTAAAGAGGAACATCTTTCTGTTGAGTTTATTCTTGAATCTATTGCCACAGGTCTGATCTCCATTCCCATTAATCCTTTCCATAAAAACTGTAAGGCCGTAGGCATCGGCAAAGGTTTAAGAATTAAAGTTAATGCCAATATCGGCACCTCTAAAGATTATCCTAACGTAAAAGCTGAGTTAGTAAAACTAAAAGCTGCTCTTGATGCCAAAACCGATGCCGTTATGGACCTGTCAACCGGCGGAAATATCACGAAAATACGCAAACGGATATTAACAGAATGTCCTGTTCCGCTTGGCACAGTCCCGATTTATCAAGCCATTGTTGAAAATAAAATGACTCCCGATGGCATGTTTGCCGTCGTAGAACAGCAAGCCAAAGAGGGAGTTGATTTTATGACCATCCATTGTGGCGTTACTCGTAAGACCGTCCAGCAATTAATCAAACACCCGCGTCTTATGGAAGTGGTTTCTCGGGGTGGGGCACTAATGATGAAATGGATTTTGGATAACGATCGAGAAAATCCGTTTTACGAGCAATATGATCGTTTATTAGCAATTGCGGCAAAATATGATGTTACCATGTCACTCGGTGACGGAATGCGCCCAGGCTCAATAATTGATGCTGGAGACGCTGCCCAAATCGGAGAGCTAAAGGTTTTAGGAGAATTAACCAAACGGGCGTGGAAAGCAGGGGTTCAAGTAATTATCGAAGGTCCCGGCCATGTGCCCTATGATCAGATTGTTGATCAAATTAAACTGCAGAAGAAAATCTGTTTTGGAGCTCCCTTTTACGTCCTTGGCCCGCTACCGACCGATGTTGCTCCAGGTTACGATCATATCACCGCTGCCATTGGCGGGACATTGGCTGCCTATGCCGGTGCCGATTTCCTTTGCTATGTAACGCCTACCGAGCACTTGGGTCTTCCAGCGGCTGAAGACGTTAAGGAAGGAGTGATAGCCTCCCGTATTGCTGGCCATTGTGCTGACATAGCTAAGGGGATAAAAGGGGCGAAAGATTGGGATAAAGCTATGTCCAAAGCCCGTAAGGAACTCAATTGGGGAAAGCAAATCGAGTTGGCCATTGATCCGGTTAAGGCTCGAGCTATCCATGCGCGGCGAAAATCTAAATCCAAAGATGTTTGTTCCATGTGCGGAGAGTTTTGTGCGATGAAGGTTTCTAGCCAGGCACTTCATTGACAAATTTGTAACCGTTCTGTTATAATTTATATACATGAAAAAAGTGGGAAATTTCCCACTTTTTTGCTTATTGGAGGCTGAATATGAAGGTTGAAAATTTTCAAGCGATGCTAGCGGAGATCCAAAGAGAAAGAGGGATTCCAAAAGAAGCCCTGATCGAAGCTATTAAGGCCTCTTTGCTGTCCGCGGCTAAGAAGATCTTTAAAGAAGAAGAGCACCCTTTGCTTGACGCCCAAATTACGGATGAAGGCTCATTTAAAATTGTCAAAAAAGATGAAGATGGCAAGGAAAAAGACGTAACTCCCAAAGACTTTGGTCGTATTGCCGCCCAAACAGCCAAACAGGTTATTATTCAACGTATTCGTGAAGCAGAAAAAGAAGAAATTTATGAGGAATTTGTCAAAAAACAAGGCCAAATTATTAACGGCATTGTGCAACGGGCAGAATATGGTGGCTATTTGGTAAATATTGGTAAAATTGAAACCGTCCTTTCTGCAGCCGAACAAATCCCCGGAGAATATTTAGCCGAAAAAGAACGGGTGAAGTTATATGTTGTTGAAGTACGCAAAGCTACCAAGGGGCCGCAGGTTATTATTTCTCGGGCCCATGCCGGTTTGGTAAAAAAGTTATTTGAAATGGAAATTCCTGAAATTGCAGACGGCACCTTGGAAATTAAAGGGATTGCCCGCGAACCTGGCCGTCGGACCAAAATTGCTATTCAATCGCATGATGAAAAAGTAGGGGCGGTGGGAACCTGTGTTGGCCATATGGGAGCCAGAATTCAAAACATTATCAAAGAATTAGGACAGGAACGGGTAGATATTATTGAATGGAAGGAAAAACCAGCTGCTTTTATTACTGCTGCGCTAAGTCCTGCCAAAATTGCTTCGATTGAAATTAATGAAGAACAAAAAACTGCCAAAGTTTATGTTCCCGAAAATGATCTTTCCCTCGCGATTGGCAAAGAAGGACAAAATGTACGCTTGGCGGTAAAACTAACTGGCTGGAAAATTGATATCATGTCAGAAGAAGAGGTGAAAAGAAGGCAGCAGAAGGCTGAAGAAGGGAAGGAAGAGGTGGTAGAAGTAAAAGAAGAAAAAAATGAAGGGGAACCAGAAGGGGAAACCGAAAAAGAATGACGAAAAACATCAAAATTAAAGTCGGAGATTTAGCGAAAGAATTAAATATTACTGTTAAAGATTTAGTTAAAAGTTTAAAGGATTTGGGGGTTGAGGTTAAAACGGCGGCTTCTTCGATTGATGAAGAAACCGCAAAAATTATTCGAGATATCTCTAAACCGGCCGCTAAAGTTATTCCAGAGACACCCGTTCCAGCTCCCGTAGTGCCTATTCCTTCGGCTGTTCCTACTCCTGCGCCTGTTTCCGCACCAGCTTCCGCACCGATTGCTCCAAAGCCATCTTTTTCTTCAATTTTGTATATTACCGGTGATGATATATCTGTGAAAGATATGTCTGATCTATTACAGGTTAGATCCTCGGACATAATTAAAGAATTAATGAAAAAGAGTATTTTGGCTACGTTAAATCAAAGGATCAGTTCTGATTTGGCTATTGAGGTTGCAGCAACTCTTGGTCGGCAGGTAGAAGTAAAAAAATCACAAGAAAAAGCTTCATTGGTAGCTACTCATTCTGCCTCGAGCCATTTGTTAGCACGGCCACCCATTGTGGTAATAATGGGACACGTTGACCATGGTAAAACTAAATTATTAGATGCTATCCGCAAAACCAAGGTTGCCGAAGGCGAAGCGGGCGGTATCACCCAACATATTGGGGCATACCAAGTTACCGTCAACGGCAAAAAAATTACTTTTCTAGATACCCCCGGCCATGAAGCGTTTACTGCCCTGCGAGCACGTGGGGCTAAAGTAACCGATATTGCAGTTTTGGTAGTGGCTGCAGACGATGGGGTTATGCCACAAACTGTTGAGGCCATTGACCATGCTAAGGCAGCGGGAGTGCCGATCATGGTAGCCATTAATAAAATTGACCGACCGGGTGCAAACATTGAACGCATCAAACAGCAATTATCCGACCATGGCCTTATTCCTGAAGATTGGGGTGGCAAAACCATTATGGTGCCAACCTCCGCCAAAGAATTAAAAGGGATCAATGAACTACTAGAAATGATTTTGCTGCAAGCCGAAGTGTTGGAACTAAAAGCCGATCCGGAAGGTGAACCCGTTGGAATTGTGATTGAATCGCGCTTAGACAAAGGGCGTGGTCCAGTAGCTTCAGTTTTAGTCCAGAACGGAACAGTCAGAGTCAGTGATGTTTTTGTGTGTGGCGCTACTTGGGGTAAAATTAGAGCTTTGTTTAGTGATTCTGGAGCTCGTCTGTCTAAGGCGGGTCCTTCAACTCCCATTGAACTTTTGGGTTGCATAGATGTCCCAACCGCTGGTGATACTATACGGGTATGTTCATCGGACAAGGAAGCAAGGCAAACTGCTGAACAAAATCTGGAAGCACTCAAAAAAACTGGTCGCGGTAAGGTTGTTTCTCTTGAAGATTTCTCAAAGCACATCAAAGAAGGCGAGATGAAAAATCTATCGCTGGTGGTCAAGGCTGATGTGCAAGGATCTTTGGATGCTATTTATAAATCGCTGCAAGATTTAACTGTAGGCAATATTCGCGTTAATATCATCCATCAAGCTGTAGGTACAATTAGTGAATCCGATATTATGTTGGCTGTAGCATCTGATGCAATTGTGGTCGGATTTAATGTGACTTGTAATACTAATGCGGATAATATGGCGCAACAAGAAGGAATTGAGGTTAGGCAATATAATATTATTTATAATTTGATTGATGATGTTAAACTGGCCATGGAAGGAATGCTAGAGCCCGAATATGAAGAAGTGGTGATTGGCCATGCCGAAGTGCGAGCGATATTTAAGTTTTCTAAAGTTGGCGCGATTGCCGGTTCTTTTGTCAAAGATGGAAAAATGCAGCGTGGTGCCGGGATGCGGGTTTTTAGAGGAAAAGAAAAGGTGTTTGAGGGTAAATTAGAAAACCTGAAGCGCTTTAAAGATGACGTAAAAGCTGTTGAATCTAATTTTGAATGTGGTATTTCTGCTTCTAACTTTGCTGATTTTCAAGTTGGAGATATTGTGGAAGCATTTGAAATTAGGGAGAAACGGAAAAGCAAATGAGCCGGCCCGAGAGGTTTGCCGAATTTATAAAGGTTGAGATCAGCCGCATTTTACGCGAGGAAGTGTCTGATCCCCGCATTGGTTTTGTTAGCATTACTGACGTAGTTGTTTCTCCAGATCTTAGGAATGCCAAAATTTATGTTAGTGTTCTTGGTAGCGAAAAGCAACAAAAAGATTCTATGATTGGTCTTTCTTCTGCCACCGGTTATATCCGTACTCGCCTTGCCGAATTACTCCAAATTAAATCCTGTCCAGGACTAATCTTTGCTTTTGATTCTTCAATTGAAAGGGGCAGTAAAGTATTGGGGATTCTTTCTAGTTTAAAAAATGAAAACAAAAATATTCGACCAAATAAGAAAAAAGCTAAAAAGCGTTAAAACTGCAATTATTGCCGCTCATGTTGATCCGGATGGCGATGCAATTGGTTCTTCTCTTGCTTTAGCAATGCTTCTTGAGAAAATGCGTATTAAGGCTACAGTATACTCGAAAGATAATGTCCCAGAAATATATAACTTTCTTCCAAGATCTGGTGAGGTGGTTAGTAGGCTTCCGTTAGGGGCTCGTTTTGACGTGGCTTTTATGCTGGATGCTTCGGATATCTGCCGGGCGGGGGATAAAATCAATATTCGTGAATTAGCCAAAGTACTGATTAATATTGACCATCATCCCGACAATCAAAAATATGGTGATATCAATTATGTTGAAAAAATGTCTTCGGTTGGTGAGCAAATATATCAATTGGCTAAGTATTTTAAGGTTAAAATTGATAAAAATATGGCGGTTTGTCTGTATGTAGCTATGATTACTGACACGGGCAATTTTCGTTATGAAAACACTTCGATCGCCACTTTTCTAATGGCGGCTGATTTATTGAAGCAGGGCGTTGATACTCATAGCATTACATCTCTGATTTATGATAATAAAAGTGTTTCGTCGATTAGATTGCGGGCAATGGCTATGCAACAATTGCAATTTGCCTGTGATGGAAAAATTGGATTAACGGTAGTAGATGATGCCATGATGCAAAAAGCGGGGGCAAAAAACGAGGAATTGACGGGTTTAATTGATCTGATAAGATCCGTGCAAGGTGTGGAAGTCGCCATACTTTTTCGCGTTGACGGAGATAAAATAAAAATCAATTTTCGCTCCAAACAAAATGTTAATGTTGGAGAAATTGCCAAAAGTTTTGGCGGTGGTGGGCATGTTAAGGCAGCGGGAGCAGTGCTAAACGGTTCTTTGGCGGATGTGAAGGCAAAAGTGTTATCTATCGTCTGCTCCAAATTGGCCACCTTTGCTTGATTTATGGATGGAATAATAATTGTTGATAAACCGCAAGAATGGACTTCTTTTGATGTTGTTGCCAAAATTCGCAACTTATCCAGAGTAAAAAAAGTTGGCCATTCTGGCACGTTAGATCCCATGGCAACCGGAGTCCTTCCCATCTTTTTAGGCAAAGCCACAAAATCAATTCAATATTTTATGGAGGGAGACAAAGGCTATATTGGAGAGATGGTTTTGGGCGTGAAAACCGACAGTGGGGACGCAACCGGTAAGACGGTAATGACGAATGACGAAATGGCTCGACAAGCTCGCCATCTCAGCCATCCCGAGAGAGATCGAGGGATCAGAATGCCGAATGAAGAAGAAATTAAAGAAGTAATTAATAAATATGTTGGAGAGATAGAACAGACGCCTCCTATGTATTCGGCGGTAAAAGTTAATGGGCAAAGGCTCTATAAATTGGCACGCAAAGGGATAGAAATTGAACGAAAGCCTCGCAAGATAACGATCCACGAATTTCGTCTGACGCACTACGATGCGCAGGACGCAATCGCGCCCCGTATTACATTTTACGTAAAATGTTCAAAGGGAACCTATATCCGACAGCTGGTAGTAGATATAGGTGACGATTTGGGTTGTGGCGCCCATTTATCAAAATTGCAAAGAGTTTATGCGCATCCTTTTCATATTAGTGCTGCGCTAAGCATGGACGCAATCATCACCTTGGCAAAAATTGATAAACTTGCTACAGTAGTGATTCCAGTGGAGGATGTTTTAGGTGAACAAAGAAAAGTCTGAGCATGAAATATATAAACTCCGTGAAAAGATTCGTCGCCACGAATATCTGTATTATGTTTTAGATAAACCTGAAATTAGTGACCTAGAGTATGACAAGCTTTACCGCCAATTGGTTGAATTAGAAAAAGAGCATCCCGATTTAATCACCGCTAATTCTCCAACCCAAAGAGTCGGAGGCCAACCACTCAAATCTTTTAAAACGGTTATTCATAAAAGCCCATTATTGTCTTTAGATAATGCCATGGACGAGGCGGAATTAATCGATTTTGATAAACGAGTAAGAGATGCTTTGGGGAAAGATAAGATTGAATATGTTTGTGAACATAAAATGGATGGTTTGGCGGTGGCTTTGGTTTATAAAGAAGGAAATCTGTATGTCGGATCAACCAGGGGAGACGGAATTCACGGAGAAGACATAACACAGAATTTACGGACGATTAAATCAATCCCTTTGACACTGAATGAACGGATAGATGTTGAAGTAAGAGGAGAGGTCTATTTGCCCTATGCAGATTTTGTGAGATTAAATGAAACACGCGTGGAAGAAGGGGAAGCCAAATTTGCCAATCCGCGAAACGCAGCTGCCGGTTCATTGCGTCAGCTTGATCCTAAGATTGCTGCCAGCCGACCATTGGATGTTTTTATATATTATTTAGAAAATAGACAATCGAAAATTGAAAGTAGAAAGTCGGAAATGGAGAGTAGAACACAGGAAGAAAACTTAAAGTTCGCTAAATATTTAGGATTTAAAATTAATCCCAACACCAAGGTATGCCACGGAATTGAAGATGTGCAAAAGTTTATTAAACTCTGGAATGCTGGTCGCGAAAAACTAGCTTACGAGATTGATGGGATAGTGGTTAAAGTAAATAGCTTGGCTGAACAGAAAAAGTTGGGTTTTACTTCCCGTTCCCCTCGCTGGGCGATTGCTTATAAATACCCACCCATGCAGGCAGAAACCATCATTGAAGACATTAAAGTCCAGGTGGGCAGAACGGGTGCTATTACCCCAGTGGCTTATTTAAAACCAGTTCATTTGGCCGGAGTTATGGTCAAAAGGGCGACTTTGCATAATGAAGATGAAATAAAACGGAAAGGAATAAGAATTAAGGATAAGGTGAAAGTGCAGCGGGCTGGGGAAGTGATTCCAGAAGTAGTAGAAGTTATTATGGCGAAAAGAACCGGAGAAGAAAAATACTTCCATATGCCCAAACATTGTCCCGTTTGCGGCGGGATAATTGTAAGGCCGAAAAAAGAGGCTGTTGCGCGTTGTATCAACGTTGCTTGTCCTGCCCAGGTAAAAGAGCGGATTCGTCATTATTGCACGCGTTTGGCGATGGATATTGAACATGTTGGTCCGGCTTTGTTAGAACAATTAGTGGATAAAAAAATAATTGCGGATTATGCCGACCTTTATTCCGTTACCAAGGAAGACATACTAAAACTGGAGCGGATGGCGAATAAATCAGCGCAAAATGTGATTGAGGCCATAAATGCTAGCAAAGATCGTCCGATCGCAAGATTAATTTATGCATTTGGGATTCGGCACGTTGGCCGACATATTGCCGACTTATTAGCACAGAATTATGATTCGATCGATGAATTGGTAAAAGCTAAAGTAGAAGAATTAGCTACAATTAGTGGAGTAGGTCCCAAAGTAGCTGAGGCGGTAGTAGAATTCTTTCGCCAGAAGGACAATCAACAAATAATTGATAAACTCAAAGCTCAAAATATAAACTTCAAGACAATAGAAACAAAAGGAAATCAAATCTTTAAAGGAAAAACTTTTGTCTTTACTGGGACTTTAGAGAAATACTCGCGTCCGGCGGCTGAAGATTTGGTTAGAAAATTAGGCGGTCATCCTTCTTCCTCTGTTTCCAAGCAAACTGATTATGTTGTAGCTGGCAGTGAACCTGGGTCAAAATATGATAAAGCCCAGAAATTAGGGGTTAAGATAATCAGCGAAATCGAGTTTGAAAAACTGACCAAATGAAAAAAAGCTTTTTTTTCTTGATATTATCTCTTTTAGTTTTCTTATTGTTATTTGTCTTCTTAGAGTCTTTGAGACTTAGAGGCCCCGAGTACCATTATCGTATTAATGATTCGGGGTCCCGATTGCATCGGGACAATAATCCGGAAATAGCCTCAAAGGCTCTAAGGCTCAAAGGTGAAAAGCTGGGAATAGTGATTACCATTGACCTTTGTCCTTCCAGTAAACCATACGAAAAAAAGTTGTTTGATGCTCTTGATGCTTGGGGGATGAAGAAGGGGAAATCGATTCCGGTTTATGTTTGTGTCGCTGGTAAATGGATTGGAAAACATCCAGCTGACTTAGCCGCGATTAAAGCTTACAAGCACCTTAAAATTGTTTGGGTCAATCATTCTTATACCCATCCCGTTGAGAATGGTTTTCTGGATAATCCAAAGATTAATTTTACATCCGAAGTCTATGTTAATTATGAATATATGCAGAGTTATGATCTGCAGCCATCGAAATATTTTCGCTTTCCAGGGTTAGTCCATAACCCAGAACGCTTAGTCCAATTACAGAAAATGGGCTTTGTAAATTTGGATGCCGATGCCTGGTTGGGGAAGGGACAACCGATTAAAGATGGCTCAATTATCCTGATTCATGGGAATGGCAATGAATCCCCATTGGTCGTTAAGGAATTTATTCGTTTTGTAAAAGGATATAAGGGTGAAATTAGAAGTCTCTGAAAACAATCGTATTAATCTGCTTAATGTTATTATGGGGATTGCTTTGTTTGTTTTTACTCCTATGCTGTTTTCCCTATTTGCTAACTTCAAAACACCGTTTGGACTACCTTTTAGCATATTTGTTATTATTTTGTTTCTGCTCGAAACCTATGCAATAACTATCAAAATTATTAGCACTGTCAAAAAGAACAAGATATCTGCCAGTGATCATCCAGAAATATCGATCTTTATTTATTTATATTATCTGTGGTCAATGTTTACCATTATGTTGGTTGCTGGGTGGAGCAGATTGAATTTAATTGAAGGAATTGCTGCCATAATCTTGGTTCTGCAAATAATTAAAAATATCTGTTTTAGTGCTTTTTATCACGATAATAATTTTACGCCTTTTCGTAATATAGGAAAAAGTGAAATGTTGTTCTGCAATGTCGTCTTAGCTATATTTGTTTTCATTAATACTAATATTTTAATGTATTTGGTGAGCACCATTTGGCATATTAAAGCGGATCTCTCGTCAATTATTGCTGGCAGTATCTTCTTTGCTTTCTTGTTTATACCACTGCAACTTCCCCAACTGCTGGATCGGGTTTGCACTATAAAAGACTGGAAGGATTATTGGCTTTACTGGCTATCTATATATTGGCTAAGCCTTTCTGCTTGCCTGCAATTATTGCGTATCTGAAAGGGAATCTGTTCCACCAAAAGTAACTATTGTTTTGCTCCCCTCGGTATTAATTAATTCTAAGTTCACTGATTGACCGCAGGAAGAAGGGTTAATCTTGAACCAGGCTTCTGACGCACTGCCGTCAGGGATGGTTTTGATTGGGTCTGAACCGCATAACTTTATAGAAGAAACCCTGCTTGTATCATGTACGATTGTCCAAAATTGTGTGCCATTCCCTTGCATCGCATCGTTTCGACTAGTTACTACAAAGCCACTGTTTTTCCAAGTATTTGCATGTTTTATTCCAATATTTCTTCCACAGCCGGCTCCAAGCAAAGTTGCGGCAAACAGAGCCATTCTTGCAATTCTCATAAAATAGTACCTCCAATTATATATTTATCTGTCATCATATGATTATCAGCCGAATATGAAGAAAATTTCAATAATTATGTTAAATAAATAGATGGATCAATGGATAAATTTACTTTTTAAAGCTAGCAGCAGTTCTTTGTCTTGGTGGTCAATCTTTAGCAAAATAACGATAAGCATATAAATTGCCAAATAAATCATCAGAAAATCCGCCAATTTTATTATCACCAATAGATTCGTGAAAATCGAGTAGTTGTATAGTTTCGATGCCATTAAATCGATTATCGATAAAATTGGTCCCCATGAAAAAAGAAATTTACAGGTTATTCCAGCGATAAAGACCGCAATGGCGGGTTTAACTAGATACCAGCTATAAGGAGTAAAGCCGAGTATTTTGTAGGATTGATAGAGCCGAAGAAGATTAATAATTACTATTCCCCCAGCGACCGCAATAGCTGCCCCATTGGCATGCAATCTTGGAATAAGAAGGATAGAAAGGGCAGCAATTACTAAGAAGTATACAATTTGGTTAAAAAGGCTTAACCAGCTTTTGCCAGCCATATTGATGATAACCTGGGTGGCACTGGTGCCATATTCAAATAAATAGCCGATAGCTACAATTAATAAGGCGGTTGCTCCGGATTTAAAATTATTGCCAAAAAGAGACAAGACGGTGGCAGGATAAAAGATTAATATATAAGAGATTGGCAGGGTAAAGATAAATATCCAGCGGGTAATGGATTTATAAATTAAGGATAACCCGCTAAAATCTTTTTCGGCATACAATTTGGCGACCATGGGGCGAAAGACAAAATTGAAGGCGGTTAAAACTACCTGCGAAAGAGCGGCCAGTTTTAAGACCACACCAAACAGCCCCAATTCAGGCAGCAGGAGGAACCCGGCGGCGATAAGCAGGGTGATTCTTTCTCCCCGAGCAAGGTTTAAGGGCAAAAATGGAATTGAGTATATTAATAGTTCTTTAGATTCGCTTTTACTAAGATTGGAGCGAATAAAGCCGATCCCCCACATTTTGTTTATCAACCAAAAACCAATAATAAATAGGACAAGACCTACTAAAACTTCGGTGCCGATTAGGGCCAGTGGTTTTAGCCCAAACACAATTAGTAATAATAAAATTATCACTCTCAAGAGAGAGCGGGTTATATCGCCAAAGAGAATCCCTTCAACTATTTTAAAGCGACCGACGCAATATTTATATAAAATTGGCCAAAAGACTGACAGAGGCAGTCCTATCGCTGCAAGCTGCAGCAGCCAGGTTTGTTCCTGTTTGTGATATGCAGTGGCGATATAAGGAGCTAAGAAGAAAAGGGTAACGGCTAGAAATAGGGCATTACGCAACGTAAAGCGAAGCGCATACCCGAGCAAAGGCAAAGATTGGTTTTCTCCTTTAAGTGATTCAAAGCGCGGGGTGAAGTAGATTAAACCTTGTCCGGTGCCGCTTTCGGCAAATTCACCGATTAAACTTGTAATTGAAATTGCCCAATAGTAGGCTCCGAGGAGAGTTTGTCCAAGCAGATGCGAAGCGATAAAGAGAAAGAGATAGGAACACAAATAAACTACGGTATCTCCGGACAAACTAAGAATACTGCCTTTGGCCACTAATTTGAGAGGGTTCATTGGCTTTTATTGTCGATTACGATATGTGTTTTATGGATAATAATGATTGCTTTGCGACCTTTGGCAATAGTTTCTCTGCTGCCGGTCCAATCATGAATTGAATCATAGGCATTTTCATAAGAATAGCGGAAACCATAGCCTCTTTTGGTTCCTGGGTCATTTGTGATGAATTCTTTTTGGCGGTCATTATAACCCTTAAAAACCAAGTAATGGTAGGCCGGACCGGGTTGACGGAAATAGCGGTTTTTGAGCAGTCTGCCGGCTGCTGGAGCGATGACAATCTCTCCTTTAGCTAGTGCCGATTTAATCGTTTCAACTTCAAAGGAGTATAAGCGGGTAAAGTCGGTAAACTTGTAATAATCTTTCATGAGTTTGCCAGCACTTTTGGCTGTTAAGTCATGATGCCCACCGTATTTTTTATTTTGAAAAGCCACCAGATTTAATATTTCTTGATTCCCAATATCTTTATCCAAAGGCTTGCCATTTATGTAATGCATGGCCATGATGATGGCGGCTTCTTCGCAGGCATCTTGATAGGGTTGATCCCAGTTGCCATTGGGAGCCTGGCAAAGAAAAGGGACTTTTAGCTCGACTTTATCGGGTAGGGTAGGTTTAGTGGCTGCTAAACAGGGGGATATTAGCAATAATAAAACCAATAAAATCTGTCTCATCCTAAAATTATAACATGCTTTTGCGTTGGCTGTTCCCTTAGTGTCTTAGTGTTAAAATCCGAAATACAACACAAAGGCACTAAGACGCAAAGGGGAAGAAAACTAAAGTAATATTCTAAATAACAAATTGAGGATTTAGCTTCATTTCGGCTTCTTGCATTTTCTTTGCATAATCTTCTGTGCCAGGTTTACCACTTTTTGCATCAGCAATCTTTTTGTACATTTGAACGCCGGGTTGGATAAAGGGATTTTGTCCGAGGAGTAATCCGCTTAAAGAAATGGTGTTCATCTCATATTGATATAACATCCCCATGGTAAAAGCATCAAGTTTGGGAAGAATTAAAGACATGGTTGGTACTCCACCTTCGTAATGGGCATCGCGCAAACCTTCTACAAAAGCCGTATTGGCAAAATGAAGGGTTTTCCCATCTAGATAATCAACTGGAGTTCCTTTTCCCGGTATTTTAATGTCCACGCCCGGATCTTCAATCATTAAGAATAACTCAATTAAATTGCGCTTGCCTTGCTGCACCAACTGTCCGTCGGCGTGGGCTTCTCTAGTATAATATTGGGGAACAATTAACATCCCTTCGCCGTTTTTTCCTTCGCTTTCTGGACCCAATTGCTGCATCCACATAGAAGTGCTGCGCAGATCATAAACGCCGGTGGAAGCTAGCTCAATGTCTTTCCCCATAAATTTGTGTGCCACAAAGCGCATTACTGCGCGCAGCATAGCAATATTCTTCTCAAAGGGTAGGGAGCGAACTTGCTCTTCGGCAAATTTAGCCCCAGCTATCAGTTCTTTGATATCTACTCCTGCAACGGCCAAAGCAAATAGGCCGACGGGGCTGGTGACGGAGAAGCGCCCGCCAACATTATCGGGGACAACAAACGATTTATAACCCAATTGTTCGGCTAATTTTTTTAAAGCTCCTTTGCTTTTGTCGGTTACCGCTACAATTCTTTTGGCGGCTTCTTCTGGGGATAAATTTTTCTCAAGCAGATTTTTAAAAATGGCAAAGGCAATGGCAGGTTCTACTGTTCCGCCGGATTTTGAAATAACGACTCCGCCGGTTTTTTTGCTATCAATAATTTCCATAACTCTTGCGGTATAAGCCGGATCCATGTTTTGGCCTAAAAAGAAGAAGCGGGGAGTGCCATTTCTTTGCTGTTTTGATAAAAGATTAAATAACTCTAAACTGCCACGGACTGCATCAAGAGTGGATTGAATGCCAAGGTATGAACCACCAATCCCAATTGAGACAAAATCGTCGATTTCAGTGGCTAGGTTTTTGGCGGTGGATTGGATAAGTTCCAATTCAGACATAGAGACATAGGGGCTTTCTTTCTTCCACCCGGTCATTACTACCGGTCCGTCTTTTAATTGGTCGCTTTGGCTTTCGATTAAAAGGTTTTGCAGCTCAACAACTTTGCGGGATGCAGTGCCAAATTCTGGCAGTTCGCTAACATGTGGCCCATCAAACTGCCCAAAGCGGCGGTAATCGAGTTTAATATTCTTTTGCACTCAAATATTCTAGCTGATAATTATATAAATGTAAAATTTATCAATTATGCCTTATCCAAACCTAAAAGACTATCAATTTCCTGAGATGCTTGTCTGGCCGTATCTAGTGTTTCGCCCCGTTCTTCGCGATAATCTTTAATGATATCTTCGGTACCCGAAGCACGTTTTAATACCCAGATCCCACCCTCCAGCACAACTTTTACTCCGTCGCCAATAACTGTTCTCTCAACCCGTTTACCGGCTATTCTTTTTCCTTCAAGCATTGCATTTGTTCCTGCACTGTTAGCAGCTAGTTGGGCCAAGAGGGCTTTTTTAGCAGCTGTAGCAGGCAAATCAATTCTTTCGTATAAGTGTTGTCCGTGTTGTGAAACCAATTCCCCATAAAGGGTTCCGATATCTTTTCCAGTATTTGCACAGATTTCCATCATTAATAGTACGGTAGCAATTCCGTCTTTTTCGGTTACCCACGGTTGACCATTCAATCTGGGGAAGGATAATCCAGCGCTTTCTTCGCCCGCTAAAACATATTTACTGTTGATTAGGCCATCAACATACCATTTAAATCCGACGGGTACTTCCTTGGATGGTCGACCCTGTGTTGCAGCAATTAGATCTAACATGTGAGTGGTCCCAATGGTGCGGCCAATTCCCATAGTGGCATCAAAACCACGATTCTTTGCCAAATAATCAAACAAGACGCAAAGGACATGGTTTGGATTAAGAATGCCGGTTGAATCCTCGGCTCCAAAGCGATCGGCATCATTGTCGTTGGCCCCTAAGAATAAGGCATTAAGGGACTTTCTCAAACCAGCGACAGCCTGCATTACGTAGGTTGAAGATGGATCCCCGCGCAATCTACCATCCCAATCATAGGTTCTATGTTCTCCGGCTGGGTCAGGGGTGCCTAATAATTCGGTAAGATCTAATCCATATTTTGCAGCAATAGCTGAATAATAGCCCCAGGCCGATCCACCAAGGGAAGTGGCAGCAAATTTACCACCACTCTTAATAACCTCCATTCTAACCACATTGGACAAATCTTCCACGTATGGAGTGACTAGATCAGTTTCAATAATTAATCCTTTTTTGACAGCGTCAGCGTAATCCATCCTTCTAATTTTTTCTGGGTTAGCCATATATTTATTGGCTAATTGATCAATTGGTTTTGTTTCGGTATTTGGACCGCCGTTTAAGCCATTACTCTTATATCCAGCGTCATCTGGGGGATTGTGGGATGCGGTAATAACCACTCCTTCAGCGGCTTCGCCGCGAAGGTTTCTCGCTAAGATTGAATGAGAGACAACAGGGGTAGGGGTGGCACGACCGTCTTTATTTATAATAATTGTGAAACCGTTGGCGGCGAAGACTTCGGCTGCCACGATTTGGGCTTCATCGGAGGTAAAGCGAACATCTTTTCCCATAATAATTACCCCTGGTTTACCACTGGCATTTGCAGTAAAAGCTGCAACTAAGGCCGGAGATAATTCTGGTCCAAAAGTCCCTCTGGCATGTCGAATGTCACAGAGTGCCTGAGTCATTGAAGCAACATGTAGCCAGTTAAATCCTGCGCCGGTTAATCCTCTATGCCCGGATGTGCCGTTTTTTACCGGAAAAGTATTTGCGGGTTGATCCCAAAACCTCTGTCGCATTGCTTCTCTAGTTACTAACGCAATTCTCTCTGGTTTTTGTCCGGCTAATTGATGGATTGTCATTCAACTTCCTCCTAATAAATAATTTTTCTTCGCATATTTCTATCGGTACCTATTTTTAAATATTTCACTTTATTTTTTTAAGCTGGCAGGGTACAATAGCCAAGAAGTTAAAGGAGGATAATAAATATGAAAAGAATAGGAATAGCAGTAATAGTTGTCTCTGTGTTACTTTGTCAGCTGGTATTTGCGGGGACGATTGATTTAATTGGCCGAGCAGGTCTTTATTCGCCTCCCGGCGGTAGTGGACAGTCTTATGCCATTTATGGTGTGGCGGCTGAGCAAGAAATTGCTCCCCATCTTTACTTGCGAGGTCTAGTCGAAACTTCTACCTATAGTGTGGCCGGAAATTCATATTCATATACCCCAGTTACACTTGACTTGATTTATGCCCACAGTATTTCTCTTCTAAATGTTTATGGTGGAGCGGGGGTTAGTTATAACACAACTACTGGGGGGGGATCCACATCACAAACTAGCGGTGGAGAATTAGTGGCGGGCGTATCAACCAATTTAATGGGACTGCTTTTTGCCGGAGTTGAAGGACGTTACATTATTCCTGATCTTTCTAATACCAGCCGTGGTGCTTCGGCAGTTAACTGTTATATCGGCGGCGACATATCGCAAAGAATCCACTTCTAATTGATGGAGGGCAGTTGAATTATGAGTAGTAAAAAAATAAAAAGTATTGCGGTGGTTACCCCTGGCGGCGACGCTCCGGGAATGAATACTGCTATCAGAGCCGTAGTTCGCACGGCTATTTATCACGGATTGCGGGTTTGGGGCATTGAACAGGGTTGGTATGGTCTGATTAACGGTATTATCAAAGAAATGACACCCAAGTCGGTGAGTGGAATTGTTAATCGCGGTGGTACTATTTTGCATACGCGCCGCTGCCCGGAATTTAAAGATAAAAAAAATCGTAAAACTGCTTTTGCAGAATTAGTTGCGCGGGATATTGACGGTTTGATCGCCATTGGTGGGAACGGTTCTACTGCCGCCTGCAGCTCAATGTTGAAAGAATTTGGGTTGCCGGTAAATGTGGTTCCTGCCTCGATCGATAATGATATTCCTTGCACCGATTTTACCATTGGTTTTGATACAGCAGTAAACACTGCTTTGGAAGCCATCGATAAAATTCGTGATACAGCTACTTCCCATCGACGGTTGTTTGTGGTTGAGGTTATGGGCCGCTCCAACGGTTTTATTGCTTTGGATGTTGCTTTAGCGGCTGGAGCAGAAGCGGTTCTGATACCCGAAGTAAAATATGATTTAAATAAAATTGAAAAATTAATTATTAATGGGCAAATTCGCGGCAAAGAGAGCTTCATAATAGTAGTGGCCGAAGGAGCGGGGGACGTTAATAAAATTGTGGCCGATCTTGGCAAACGCTTAAAAATTGAAGTTCGTTTAACCACTTTAGGGCATGTACAGCGGGGTGGGGTTCCTACCGCTTTTAGCCGAGAATTAGCTTGCAAATTGGGAGCCAAGGCAGTGGAATCAATGATTGCCGGTAAGTATGGCAACCTAGTGGCTGCTAAATCCGATCAGGTAATGTTAGTTCCTTTGGTTAAAGTCCAAAAATCAGTCAAAAAGTTAGACCTCGCCGAGCTGCGTTTGGCAGAAATGTTAGCCAGTTAAGGAGAAATTGTTATGAAAAAAAGTCCTATTGTTCTTGGCTTATCATTTTCAGTTATATTGATACTTGTTTCTTTTCTTTTGTTTCTTGCGCATGGTTGTGGACAATCGGGTGGGGGAACTCCGACCACCAACTATTCTATTCAGGGAAACATAAGTGTTCTTTCGGCCGGTTCTATCCATAGTCAATCGATTCTAGATGTTACCCATATTGTGGCTATTGGTTCAAACAATAGTAAATACTTGGCTACGCTAAATAGTGACGGTTCATTTGTGATTAATATTGTAAAAGGGGTTCCCTATGCTTTGGGTTTTTACAATAAATCGAATGGAGTTATTACATTATTAGGTTATCTAAAGCAAAACGAAGTTAATTGGGATTCTCTGCCGATTATGAATCCTACCGGTGAAGTAACTGATCTAGGTTCGGTAGAGGTCAATCAGGCAAGTGTTGAGGCAACCGCATCAATTGATTTGTCTAGTTTAATTTCGCAGTTTAGCATGGTTGACCTTGCCACTGCCCAATTATACGGCCAAATCGATAATCCGATGACGGTTTTTACCAATGTAGATATTGACGGCAATGGCGAATTTGATTTTCAAGAAGGAAAGTCATACCTTTTTTCCGCATATATAAACGTTGTTGCTACTGGAGAAACGGGAACAGATCAAATCTCCCACATGCTAAATGGAAACTATAATGAGCTTTATAAACCGCTGCCGGAAGCTTATGGCTTTAATTTTGCGGGAAGTGGGGACAACCTATCCAATGGTTCTAGAATTGATGCTGCTTTTCCAACTTTAGTGTATGACAGTTATGGCGATAGCCATTCTGGAGCGACGGGAGAGGTGTCTAATACTGGCGGAAGTAACCCTTGGACTTGTTTTCTTACTATTGGCAGCAGTCCGATCTATTTGCCGACGGTGGCTCCATTTGGGACTTATTTGCTTACTTGTGAGGCAAAAACCTATACTATTAATAATTTTAGTGGGGCCACTGCTATGGCGGTTGGCAATAATAATGACATTATTTATCCCATCTTTAATTTGGTTACCAATGAAGCGGGATTTATTACAACCGTAAATTACCAATGGAGAAAGTTAGTTAATGGTGTAATTTCTACTCCCACAGCGGCTGAAATTAAGGCCGTTGTAGAAGATACTTCGTTGGACAATGGTTTTGTTCATACCAGCCCTTTTATTTCGTTCTTTAGTGGGCCAAGTACTCTAATAGGAACGGTCTATAAGTTTAGTCGTGATGGCAACTCGCTAGACGTTAGCAGTTATAATGTTCGATTTAGTGAGATACACCACATTCAAGCGTCCTACAACCTAACTTCGCGGGTGGTATGTAAGTTTGAATTATATTAAAAATGCTTTAAAAGACTGAAATTTATTTATTTTGCCTTCGATATGTGTTTGTAAGCTAAGGAGCATATCGAATGGCAATTTTGATTGAACGAACATTCCAAGATTTAAGACGACAAATCTCCCCTAGGTCATTGAAAAGGTATTTTGGTCCTCGCGGTGTCAATGTCCTCAATACTTGTTTGTACCAATATAACAGGGGAGTTGTTCTGACGGATGAAAGAGCTTTGCGTTGTTTGCGGGAAAATGCTGTAGCAGTTGAGGATTTTGTTGCAAGCGCTTCTGAAGTAACCCTTACAGATAATATTCGTTTCTTTTTAGGTGAAATACCGTTGGTTATAGTAGATAGCCCCGATAGCAAATGTTTAACTCTTGTTGAAGAGACACATTATGCGCAAGGGGATTTTTCAACATTGCAAAAGGAATTAGAGGAAATTGATCCATTATTCAGTTATTTAGATAGTGTTGAAAGCCAATTAGTGACCTTACATGCCCATGTTCACCTTCCTTCCTGGGCATTGGCATTTTATGTGTTAAATGGAAGCAAAGAGCTAATAATTTTAGCTAACGAATTATATTATTTTAGTATTGGTCACAGAAAGATGCATCCTACAAACAAAGAGGCTATAGAAATTTTTAGATGGGGAACTTTTTATTCGGCAAATGAGGCCATGCAGGCATTACGCCGGGCATTTGACGAATAAAAGAGTAACTAAAGACGGATTAAATCAATAAAACTCCACTGAATTCCGCATTTTATAGAGTTGATGATGCTCTGGGACAAATTTACCACCGCGGACTTCTAGTAGATCGCTAGCCACAATTTCGTCACCCTGTAATCCTGGATAGACCCCAAAATTACCTTGTTTCATAAAATCAAAAATGGCATCGCCAAAGCGTAGTCCCAAAATTCTATCTGAAACATGGGCATTGCCACCACGAATTGCATGGCCGCAATTTTGCAGCCGCAAGGGAACTCCTTTTGCATGCTTTTCGAGCAGGGCAAAAATGTATTCGCCAATTCCGCCTAGTTGTTCGTTGCCAAAGGAGTCTTTCTTTCTAGGTAGTTCATGGCGGGCTTTAACTAGTGCATACTTTGGATCGGCAAGAACTTCGTCTAATAGCCTTTGATTGCTAGCGTTAACCTCGGCAGGATAGCTGGTATCAAATAACCGTGCTCCTTCAGATACTACCAGGAGACAGTAATTCTGATAAGCCATGGCTTTTTGCACGAGCTTAATTACTTCACGCACATCAACTACTTCCTCAGGCAGGAGAGTGATGTCGGCTCCGCCGGCAATTCCGGCATAAAGAGCCACCCAACCAGCATGCCGTCCCATTACCTCGATTACAAAACAGCGGTTATGAGAACGAGCAGTGGTCATGATATTTTCGATGAAATGAACACTTTCGGTTACGGCTGAATCAAAGCCATAAGTTTTGTCGGTTCCATAAACATCGTTATCCATCGTCTTGGGAGCGCCAAACATGGGGAAAGTAAACTGTTTGCCCATTTTTCCCGCCGCACCCAAAGTATCATCACCACCCAGCACCACCAAACAATCAATGCCTAACTTTTTGAGGTTCTCAATTGCTTTCTCGGGGGCTTTTTTCTCTACGTTTTCTTTGGAAAATAGATTAGTGCGTGATGATTTTAAAATTGTTCCCGCCACTTTATAAGTGTCTTTTAAATCAGCGGTAGAGAGGGGCATTAAGATTTTGTCTTTTTCGGTTTCGGGATTGCGGGTGAGAGCCTTCCAGCCTTCGAGTAGACCAATTAATTCGATCCTCTCATCGGCGGGGAGGGAAGCATTAGCCTCATTAATCCGGCGTAGAAGGCCGTAAATGACGGCATTATGTCCGGCACAATCGCCACCGCCCGTTAATATACCGATTCTACGAATATTGATCTCTTTTACCTGAAACTTAGCTTTCATCTTAAGTGTCCTTCCTTTCTTTTTATGCTCTTCCGGCTGAACCTAAAACTGTTTCGTTCTTGTTGATAATCAGCTTTTTGAGTTCTTCGCGAGCCGGTCCCAAATATTTGCGCGGGTCAAATTCACCGGGCTGTTCGGCGAAGACTTTGCGGATGATAGCTGTAACCACTAAACGGCCATCGCTATCGATATTAATTTTGCAGACGGCTGATTTGGCCGCTTTGCGGAGCTGATCTTCTGGGATACCAACCGCATTATCCATTTTGCCGCCGTATTGGTTGATCATTTGAACGTATTTTTGAACAACGGAAGAAGCTCCGTGCAATACAATGGGGAAGCCGGGTAATCTTTTTTCAACTTCTTCTAAGATATCAAAACGTAAGGGAGGAACAGACTCTCCCGGTTTAAGTTTAAATTTATAAGCACCGTGGGAGGTTCCGATTGAGATAGCCAGTGAATCAACTCCGGTTCTTTTGACAAAGTCTTCTACTTCGCTAGGATCGGTATAATGAGAATGTTCGGACGCAACTTCATCTTCGATCCCGGCCAATACTCCCAATTCGCCTTCTACTGTTACGTCATGAGCATGGGCATATTCGACTACCTGTTTGGTGAGTTCAACATTCTTTTCGTAAGGGTGGGCGGAGCCGTCAATCATCACCGATGAAAAACCATAATCAACACACGATTTACAGAGCTCAAAAGTATCTCCATGATCGAGATGCAAACAAATTGGAATATTGCTTTTCATCTCCCGCACCATTTCAACTGCTCCTTGGGCCATATAGCGCAAGAGGGTTTGGTTGGCATATTTGCGGGCTCCGCTGGAGACTTGGATAATTACTGGCGATCCGCTTTCGGCACAGCCCATTACAATGGCTTGTAACTGCTCCATATTATTAAAATTATAAGCCGGAATCGCATATTTCCCTTCCATTGCTTTCTTAAACATTTCGCGTGTATTCACGAGTCCCATTTCTTCATACAGTCTTTTTGCCATTATTATATCCCCCTTGTTAAAATTTAACTAACTGGACAAATGATTCAACATTAAGACTGGCTCCACCGACTAATCCACCATCAATATCTGGTTTCTGCATCAATTCTTTGATGTTGTCTGGTTTTACCGATCCGCCGTAAAGGATACGGGTTCCTTCAGCCACTGCTTTGGGTAAGAGACCGCGAATGAAAGCATGCACTTCTTGGGCTTGTTCGGGTGAAGCGGTTTTGCCTGTCCCGATGGCCCAAATCGGTTCGTAAGCAATAACTACCTTGCTTAATCCAGCTTCTCCATCGGGGAGACCATCAACTAGGATATCCTTGATGCCTTCTTTAACTTGTTTTTCAATCACTTTAAAAGTTTCATTGGCTTCTCTTTGCTGCAGCGTTTCGCCAACACACAGAATGGGGATTAATTTATGTTTTAAAGCGGCTTTTACTTTTTTGTTGACTGTTTCATTGGTTTCTCCAAAATATTGGCGGCGTTCAGAGTGACCAATTATTACGTATGTGCAACCAACTGACTTGATCATGTTGGCAGAAACTTCTCCAGTAAAGGCGCCTTCGTTTTCCCAATGCATATTTTGGGCTCCGATGGCAACATTGCTACTGCAAAGCTCATCGCACATTTTAGACAGACAAATGGCTGGAGCACAAAGCAGCATAATTTTATCGCTAACATCTGCTACCAGGGGTTTTAGGGCTTTAGCAAAATCCACAGCCTCAACTTCGGTCTTATACATCTTCCAATTTCCCGCAATTATCGGTTTCCTCATTATATATTCTCCTTTACGTATTACGAATTACGAATGATACTTTATGAAGACTCATTACGAGCGTTCATTATAGCAAATTTATTTAGCTCTCGGCAAACTAACGATGAATACTGTTCCCCGTCCCAGCACGCTATCGACTGCGATTGAACCATGATGTTCTTCCATAATTTTCTTTGAAATGGCAAGGCCAAGGCCGGTTCCAGTTTCCTTAGTAGTAAAGAATGGATCAAATAATTTGGCCCGATTGATATGAGAAATGCCGGGGCCAGTGTCCTTAATTGAAATTTTTACGGTGTCAGTATCAGTTTCGGTACTAATAATTAATTCTCCTCCGTGGTCGGCCATGGCTTGGACGGCATTAGACATGAGGTTCATAAAAACCTGTACCAAACGGTTGGCTTCTCCCAGCGGCTGGGCATCTCCATGTTGATAATTGGTTTTAATATTTATCTTATTCTTGCGGGCTTCGTAGGTAACCAAAGCAATTGTTTTTTCGAGAGTTTGCTGCAGGTTAAATGGTTTTAATTCTAATTCCTTATTGCGTGAATAGGCCAGTAGTCCTTCAATTATAATTTGCATCCGTTGAATTTCGGAAGGAAGCATCTCGTTTACTGATTTACGAAAATCAAGGTCATCCCATTTGAGAGGGAGAATTTGGGCAACGGTGCTAAGGTAGGTAAGAGGATTTTTGAGCTCGTGGGCAATGCCGGCGGTAGTGGTACCAATGGCGGCTAATTTTTCGGTGCGAATGGTGAGGGCTTGGTTTTTCTTTAATTCTTCGACGATGAAGGCATATTCAACGCTAATTACCGATTGATTGGCCAAAGTAGTTAAGAAAGCCAAATCTTCTCTCGAGAACGGTTCCCCAGATTTTTTGGCTCCTAAATTAATGGTGGCAATTAGGGTTGGTTTCTTAAAATATTCACTTTCTGATATGCAGGGAATAACGAGTGCGGCTTTTAGTTTTGCCATTTCTTCAAGAACGGCACTTAATTTTTCTTTTTCTTCAATTGGCAAGGTAGGATTTTTGATGGCTTCTTTTAATTCATCATTGGTGATTTCTTTTTCGCGAAAAAGGAGCTCGGCCATTAATAATGAATCTGTTGGAAAAGAGGTCCTAACCAGAGGAGCGGCGTCTCCTTCTGTGGCACGGATATCATAAGCTTGGGTTAGGCGATTGAGAACCATGACAGAAGCTCCGGTTAAGAGCATCGATTTGGTTAGCAAGTAGGGGGCTAAACTGGAAAAGCGATCAAGGTCGGCCATGGGTTGTTTGAGAGAATAGCTATATTTGCTAAGGACTCTTTGGTAGTCGTAGCGGGCGCGGAAAAAGAGGCGATCGATGAGCCATTCTATACTATCGCGCAAGGGGGTAAAAATTAAGGAAATAACAAAGGCCCAAGCAATATTGACCCACAGGGTATTTTGACCAATTAAGCTGGAAAACAGGTATTGGCTAGCCATGATTAACGAAACAAAAATCCCGGTCAATGCAGCGGTGAGCAGGGAATAAACCATGGTACGTTTGATCACGACTTCGATATCGAGGAGGTGATGTCTAGTGATGGCATATGTGCTTAAAAGCACAAAGAATATCATCCCCCAAATTCCAACCCTGCTTATATCTGTAGAAAGATTTAATAAAGGTTGCAGTATGATATTTACTACTATGACAAACGTTGCAGAGATGGACAATCCTAGTAGAACATATTGAATTTGATTTCTTGTGTTTCCTTTGCTTTTAAAATATTTAAATATAAGATCAACTACTCCGACAAATAAATATAAGATAATTATTAGGGCATAAATAGGATAAAATAACCCCATATCATAAATTATCTTTAGTTGTTCGAAACGTATGTTCTGCAATAGAAATGGGCTAGCCACGCTAATAATTAAAATAAATATTGGCAGTAATAAAACAAGAGCGTATTTGCTTGATATTTTAGATTCGTTTGGAAAATTTAAACAAAACAATAAAAATAATAACGAGACAATCGGACCCACAGCGTAATCAGCAGCTAATAACATCATCGCTAGATTTGATGGTAGCGACTCACTCTCGTAGAATAAAAATATAAGCCAAAAAGACAAAAAAAACGTGAACATAAAAAAGAAGAGATTGCTTGCGCGATATTTGTTTTTTAAAAAAGAAGCTAATCCAAGCATCAAGATTAAAAAAACAATAATGAAGGAAATTATTTGTTGCATTAGTTCATTTGATAAACAAAAATCAACTCTATCTATATCTATTCCGCTTTACTTCGATTTAGGTTCATTGTAACATATAAATAAGTTGGTCATCAATTGTAATGCTATTAAATAAAAATAAAAAGAAAATTATTATTAGGCGCGCTGAGAGGGAAGATGTTGATCGCCTAATTGAGATCGAGCATAAAGCTTGGGGCAAAGACTTAGCTGCTAATAAAGAAATGATTTTGTCTCGATTAGCCGCATTTCCGGAAGGAATGAACTGTGCTATCGTTGAGAACCAAATTAGAGGATTTTGTTCAATGGAACGGATAAATCTCGAAGATTATTTAGAAAAAGATTTGACCTGGTATGTATTATCTGATAACGGATATATAACAAAAAGTCACAATAAAAATGGCAGATCAATTTACGGTGTAAGTATGAGTGTTGATCCTAAGGTTTCGGACAAAAGGGTGGCTGTGAGGTTGTACGAAAGCTGTGGCAAGCTGGCAATTAAGTTGAATCTTGAAAAGATCTTTTTAGGAAGCAGAGTTCCCAAATATCATAGGTATAGTAAATCTATGAATATAAATGACTATGTCTATGCTATAACAAAAAGAGGGAGGCCTTTAGATCCAGAGTTGGCGCTATATCGTAGCATCGGTATGAAGATTGAAAAGATCGTGCCAAATTATTTTATCGACCCGGAGAGTGAAAATTATGGTGTTATTGTTTCTTGGAGAAACCCTTTTTACTTTATTTCTAAATACTCAAACATTATTGCAAGGTTCTTTTCTTTGCTTTTTAATTTATAAACAATGAGAATTTTTCCGAATTATTTTAATATTGATACGATTTTTGATCCGCACTTGAATAGGCCAATTAAAAGATTAGTTGTCATGCTTCCGGGAGCTGGATGTGCATGGGCAAAACTTAAGCATGGCGGTTGCAATATGTGTGGTTTTAAATATGAAACAGACAAATACTCGCATGGAATTAAATTGCCTTCAATCGTTTTTCTTCTTCTGTTTTTAGGGGCATTGTTTATAACAAGGGGAAAGAAGCCGGAACTAATATCTATTTTTAATGGTGGGAGTTTTTTTAACGATGAAGAAATACCGTTTAGATTTCAACTAAACATTTTTAGATATATTAACTACTTTGATCATATAAAACAAGTTCTCATTGAGTCTAGACCGGAATTTATAAGTGATCATAAGATGAAAAGCATTAACAAACTAACAAATAAAGAAATTATAGTTGGGATTGGGCTAGAATGTTTTTCGGATCACATACGAGAAAAATGCATAAATAAAGGATTCACTTTTGAAGATTATAAAATTGCTCTTTCTGTTTTGAAGGATAACAACGTAAAGGTTTTAACTTATTTATTCATTAAGCCCTTGTTCTTAACCGAAAAACAAGCAATTATTGAGTCTATTTTATCAGCCGAAAAAGTCTTTTATGCTGGTTCGGATTATGTTGTATTTAATGCTGGGACTGTACATTGTAATACTCTAATGGATAAATATCATAAAAGAAATGAATATTCCCCACCAAAATTATGGACAATTATGGAAATATTAAGAGCCACATATAATTTGGGTGCTATTAGAATTGGTGATTTTAATGACGCTCCCATGCCAATTTCTTCTCCGAGCAACTGTTCCAAGTGTAATTCTGAATTTACAAAAATGTTTATGCATTTTAAAGAAAACCACAACATAAACATATTTAATTCGGCTGAGTGTGAATGTAGAAAAAGCTGGTTGGAAATGGTAAGGTAGTCGGACCACTTGCTTAGTCATAAATCAGAAAGTGTTTATGACAAAATGTTGATGTAATGGTTTTAGGTGAAAACGAAGAAAACGACGAGAAACATCATGTCAATTTATTCAATCCCAACATTGATCGGTTCAATTACCATATTATGCATAGGAACATTTGTTTGCTTTAAAAATCCAAGAGCTGCAGTCAATTGTTCTTTTGGCTTGTTTTGTTTGTCCATCTGTTTTTGGTTGCTTGGCTATAGCATAGTGTATTCAACCAATAATATTATTTATGCTCTTTATGCTTCAAGATTTGCCTGTCTTTCTGCGGCTTTCAGCGCACCAACTTTTTACCACTTAACTATTAGTTATTTAAGAGAGCCGAAAGAGAAACTCTATGTGGGCCTGTCTTATCTGATTATGCTTGTTTTTGCTTTGTTGATGATTTATACGGACTTTATTCAAATCATGCCCAGTAGACATTTTTGGGGTTATTATTCTCGTGCAGGTCAATTTCATCCCATCTATCTGTTTGTTTTTTTTATAATATTTGGTAGGGGACTATGGCTTTTATTCAAAAGTTATAATGAACGACAAAAATATTCGGTGCTTGAAGCTAATAGAATTGCGATTATTTTCTGGGCTTATTTAATTGCTCTTTTAGGTGCGTTTGATTATTTGCAGAAATATGGTGTAGAAATCTACCCTTTTGGATGGATATTTGAGGTAATTTTCGTTTTTATTATGAGTTATGCGATTTTAAGGCGCCGTCTTCTTGATATAAATATAATCATTCGCAAAGGGATGGTTTATTCTTTAGTTATCAGCCTTTTCACGGGTTTATATATTTGTTTTATCTTTTTATTTAGCCAATTGTTCCAAAATATAGCTGGTGGGTTGTATTTTCTTGTTATCCCCATGCTAATCATTATTTTTGCTATCATCTTCCAACCGCTCAAAAATCATGTTCAACTGCAAATAGACCGTATATTTTTTAAGGATAAATATAATTATCAGAAGACTCTGAAAGAATTGAGCCAAGTATCAGCGAATATTTTTGATTTAAATGCGTTATTGAAAGTTGTTAAGAAAACATTGATGAGTCAATTGAAATTATTACATATTTCTGTTTATTTATTGTCTAAAAATCAGAACGAAATCAAAATCGATAGTTGTCTTATTGCTTACCTCACCAAAACCCATAAACCAATAGTATTAGATGAAATTAAACGAGAAATAGAAACGAGTGGGGAGACAAAGAGTGAAAAAATACAAGAGTTACTGGCGATTAAGCTGGAAATGGAGGAGTTGGAGGCTGCCCTCTGCATCCCGCTTATTTTTGAAAATAAGTTAATCGGCATTTTTAATTTGGGTGAAAAATTGTCCCAAGATATGTATTCGGATGAAGATATTGATCTGTTGACCACATTATCTAATCAATTAGCCATCGCCATCGAAAATGCTGCCTTGCACGAAAAAATGCTGGAAGCCCAGAAACAATTGCTTTTGGCTGATAAACTGTCGGCTTTGGGGCGTATTGCTGCAGGGATGGCGCATGAGATCAAAAATCCCCTTGCTGCCATCAAAGGGATGACCCAAGCCATCGAACGTAACCCCGATGATGCTGAAACCCTGCAAGATTTTAAAGACGTTGTTCCCAGAGAAGTAGATCGTTTATCTAATCTGGTAGAGAATTTGGCGCAGCTTAGTCGACCGCCCAAAGCGGTTTTGTCGCAGGTGAACATTAATGCCATTATCGATAATTGCCTGCAATTATTTAATAACCGCTGCCACAACCAGCATATTTTGGTTGAAAAAGATTTAGCGCCACTGCCTCTCATTAATGCCGATGCCGAGCAACTCACTCAAGTTTTTACTAATCTTCTCCTTAATGCTCTTCAAGCCATGACAGCTGGAGGAACTTTAAGCATAATTAGTCGCCAATTGCCGGAGGCAGGTAAAATTGAAGTTGAGATCAAAGACACTGGAAAGGGAATACCGGCTGACCAACTCAAAAACATCTTTGAGCCCTTTTTTACTACCAAAGAAGATGGGATGGGGTTGGGCCTTGCGATTACTTACAAAATCATCAAGGATCATGGTGGAGAGATTACAGTTCGGAGTCAGGAGCTAGGAGTTGGGAGTGGGGAAGGAAAGGGGACGACATTTACAGTTAGCTTGCCGATCAAAGCGTAAGTGTTTTATCCCCTTAGAGCCTTTGAGTCTTGGAGGCAATTTCAAATAGGAAGAGCCTCAAAGGCTCTAAGACTCTAAGGGAACAGACAACGATAAGGCTGCTTTTTTATTTGCTTGTGCTTTTCCGCAAGGGTATAATTTAGCAGTATGAAGAAAGTTGCTTTGTTTCTATGTCTCTTTGTTACTTGTATTTCCACTTCTTTTGCCTTGTCTATACCAGAAGCTGAACATAATGGCCATTTTGGTTTTGGGGTAAATTTGGGGGTCTATAACGATTTATTCGAATTTTCCCCCATTTCGAGCGAAGCTGGAGACTTCATCACAGTCACTTATTTTTATAAATTTAGCAATGCCTACACTACGGAACTCCGTTTGGGTTATTTGGTTGACCAAAATATTGTTAACCGCAGTATTTCGGGTGGAAAAGTGGTAGAAACCACCACTTTTTTGACTATCGATCATTTATTTAGCTTGCCCAAAATTGCCAGTGCAGATACCTATTTTAGGTTTGGAACTGGCCTATATTCGGTTTGTAGTTGGGATTTACGCAATAATGCTTTCTATTATAATTGCGGGAGTACTTCGGCAGATATTAGTGCAGGCTTAGGGGCTAACGTAAAAGTCTTGGGTGGTTTAATGAATTTAGATTTGACCTTTCCTATGCTACTGAAAAAATGGGCGATGAGTTATCCTCTGCCATATTTAATTAGTGTTGGCTATAGACAGGAACTTTAATCTTTTGTTTTCGAATGGGGATAAACACTAAGACCTGCCTACCGGCAGGCACTAAGGGAACAGGTAACGTTTAGGCTGCTCTTGCGTTTAGTAATACATCCCTTTAGGCTCATCACTATGTAATAAATAGTTATTTGTATCAATCGTATCCCCATTACACGTTATTGATGTTAAATAATAGCCTGTAACTGGATATTCAACTTCTTGTGATCCTTCAATATGTCCATCAGTTGATCTTTGCACAAAAAGATCTTTTTCTGTACGTGATATTTCTACAACAGAGCAAACTACTGGCTTGTCTATATCTATTTCCTGTAGTGCAAAGTGATCTAGCAATTGCCTAGCGACAAACCGTTTTTGTGCAGCAGAGAGTTGGCCATTATAAGGGCCTTTAACTGTAATCTTTAGTCTCGGTGCCAATCTTCGTGCTGCAATTTCTGGCCCTAAAACTGGGATCTTTAAATACCAATTGGAGGTAGTTGCTTGTACTTTCATTATTCTATCCTTGCCGGTAACGGCATTATCAAACGTAAGTTGATTCTTCCAATCTGGAATATTTTAATTTGACCTTGGTCGGAACCGCCGGTAGTTTCTACTACTAAAGTTTCTGGTTGATTTTCCTCTCTGCGCAAATGAACGGTAAGAGCATGACCAGTTGCTTGTTCTGTGAGGGCAGCCCAGTTGAGAAGAATGTCTAAAATACTACTGTCTGGGAATGTGCATCCAGCCGGAGTTTCAAACCCACAGCTTAAAGTTTGCGGTCGAAACAGTCCCGTCATTTCTTGTTGACTAAAACGATCTTTACTGGTGAAAATGATAGGCCAGGGAAGTTCTTCTCTTGGCCCATCTGGATATAAGTGCCATAAGAACTCCAGTACTTGCCGCTGCGTATTGCTGATAGTTTCAGTGCCGTATTGCCATGCGCAAATCATTGGCCCGCTAGTCAATTTTTCCATGGCCGGGTTTGAGATTGCTTCATGTGATTTTGTTCCTAAAATTAAATCAAGGGCATATATCCCCATATTTATGGGTATTAGGCTGATGATATAATTGGCTTTTCCTGCTGGTGTTAGATAGTAATCAGCTAATTTCTCGTCTATATGGTTTGCAAGAGCCGTGGCAATATCTTTACCGCTGATTCTTCCAGCACTAAGCACTTCCTCCAAATTGTTAACCTTTGCAAAGACACAGATGTCCTTTAAGGAGTTAAGGTAAGCAGTAACTATGCGAGGATTTTCCAGATCGCTAACTTCAATCGCATTGGCTACTTCTGGGAGTTGTAATAGTTGTTGGCTAATGTTTTCTTTTACGGCTGCTGGAATTACGCCTAGTCTGCGAATGGAGCGAATAATATCGCGAATTTCTCCAGCTTTATAGCCAGATAGGTCCAGTCGAATATTTTTTAATGCCTCGGCAACTTCGATCCCTAATTGCCGGGGAAGGGCAGATTGTGCAATGTGTAACTGCTTTGAAGTTTTCCATAGTCCGGGAATGTGCGCACCAAAGTACATTTTAAGACTCATTGCTTGTTTACTCCTTGTTATTCAACTCATTATTCTTGCAGTTATCTTTCAACAGATAATACAAATAATTTCACTGCTTTAGTGTTTTCTTTAGGAAAACAAGTTTGCATGAACTATCCCTCACAGGTATAATCAAAACAATACTTCACCAAGGAGAATTGAATGAAAAAAGTTGCTTTGTTACTCTGTCTCTTTGTCGCATTGGTTACAGCTTCATTCGCCGCACCGGCATTAACTGTCGACGACGTTCTTGCCAAATTACAATCCCAACAGACCATGGTAAAAGATTTTTCGGCGGATATTGAGACAAGCACAAAAATGACTGATGCTAGGGACACCTTTTTATTAAACGGTAAAATTTGGTCAAAAGGTCCTGAAAAGGCCAAAATTATTCTTTATACTCCCAAGCCCCAAACCACGATTACTAACGGTAAAAAGCTGCTGATGATTGATTCTCAAGGTGAAAAAACGGTGATGGATGTTCCGCCAGTGCAAGGCTTGGATGCAGCCGCCAATAATCAAGGTAGAATTGATTTTAGCCGTTTTAGCGACCTGTTTAATATTGAGCTTAAACCATCAAAGATTGCTGGAACCATTAAACTGTTTTGTTTACCCAAAGCCGGCAACATTATTAAAGGTAAGACCGAATTTGTGATTGATACTAATCTGTGGGTACCGATTAAGATGACGACCTACAATGAAAAAAATAAATTTATGGCCAATGTCATCATTAAGTATGATCAATTTGATGGCGTAGCGGTGCCTGTTAGCATTGTTTCCAGCTTCGTGGTTCCCACCGGCAAAGCTGTGATGGAGATGGAATTTAGTAACGTTAAGATAAACCAAGGAATCAGCGATAGTGAGTTTGCGATAGATTAATGCGCTATTTATCAAAAAGCAAATACCTAGCTGGCCTGCAGTGTCCCAAACTCCTCTGGCACGAATTTAACCGTAAAGATATTATTCCGCCTCCCAATTCCGTGCTGCAATTTGCCTTTGAAGAAGGTCATCGGGTCGGGGCATTAGCCCAAAAACTTTTTCCTGGCGGAATCTTAATTCCCCGCAAGTTCAACCCCGAAGAACAGTCAATTCAGTCACTAGAAGCTGCCAAACAACGCAAACCACTCTTTGAAGCCGGTTTTATCTATAAACGAGCATATGCCATTGCTGATATTTTGGATCCAGTGGGGGATGATCAATGGGATTTATACGAGGTTAAAAGCTCAACTGGCGTAAAGGATGAGCATATGCACGATGCGGCTTTTCAACGCTACACCTACGAAGGGGCTGGCCTTAAAATCCGCAAATGCTTTATCGTCTATATCAATAAAGAATTTGTCCGACATAGTGACATAGAACCAAAGGACTTTTTCCTCAAGGAAGACATTACCAAGCAAACTGAGATTTTAGCCGGTCAAATTGATCGGGCAGTAGATGCGATGCTGAAAACAATTGAAGCCAGTGAAGTGCCTAATAACCCAATTGGTCCTTATTGTTCTTCCCCGCACGATTGTCCCTTAATAGATATCTGTTGGAAGGATTTGCCCCAAGGCCATATTTTTCTTTTATACCAGGGCGGACAACGCTGTTTTGATCTAATGGAGCAGGGGATCTTAAAAGTAACCGATATTCCTGATGATTATAAGCTGAATACCAAACAAGTCATCCAAATCGAAGCTCATCGCAAAGAAGAGACCTATATTGACAAAGAAGCGATTCATGAATTTTTAGCCAAATTGCAGTATCCGCTCTATTTTCTTGATTTTGAAACCATGGCACCAGCAATTCCGGTCTACGATAATACAGGCCCCTATAAAGCTGTGCCGTTCCAGTTTTCACTGCACGTGGTTGAGAAAGAGGGAAATATGCCTATTCATCACCCTTATCTTGCTCCGGGCGACGTTGATCCTCGCCCAGAAGTGCTCCGGCGGCTAAAAGAATTACTGGGGGATAAAGGGTCAATCATTGCTTATAGTGCCGGTTTTGAAAAACGTTGTTTGAAAGAAGCGGCCTTTATTTATCCGCAATACCTTGATTGGGTAAAAAGTTTGGATGACAGAATTGTTGATTTACTAGAGCCTTTTAAAAATTTCTCCTTTTATCATCCCAAACAAGAGGGGAGTGCCTCTTTAAAATATGTTTTGCCGGCCATTACTCATTTAACCTATAAAGGTTTAGAAATTGGGAATGGTGGAGCAGCTTCAGCCGAATACTATCGAGTAACTTTTACCAAGGTTGACGAAGCCGAACGCCAACGAGTGAGAACTGCTTTGGATAAATATTGTGATTTGGATACTATGGGAATGGTGGAAATATTGGAAGTACTTAAAGGGATATGGCCCGTGAAGGCTTGACTGCCGCCAGGCAGTCCCATGAAGGGTAAAAAGGCAGATGGCAATTAGAGGTAATGTTGTGGTACATTATAGTCAATTCTGATAGGAGGTTATTTGTGAAAAAACAGATATTATGTCTCTATGTCTCTTTGTTGCTTGTATCTTGTTGCTTGTTTCTTTCCGTAGGTTGTGGTGATTCTCCTACTCCTACTACCACTACTTCAACTACCGGAACCTCAACTGCCTCAACCACTTCGACTTCAATTGTTTCAACAACGACAACCACTACTTCTGTTACGACAACCACAAATAATGATCAAGCCTATTTTCCCAATACCAATGGCTACTCCTGGAAAAAAGTAATCATTGGTGACCCTTTATATTATGAGACTTCGACTTTTGATGGGACCGTTGTCATTTCTCCCTCGATTACTGCTCAAAAATTAAAGCAAAATACCACCTATAATGGGACAGATTTCTTTACGGGTGAGGTTTATTATGTGGTAGATTCTACTGGAGTTTATACGTATGGAACATTAAATTCTCCTACCACCGAAGCCACCGTTGTCCTCTCTTTTCCTTTAACTGTCGGCAGAACTTGGACCCGCTCTAGTTATTCTTACATGACTACCGAGGCTACTATTGTTAGTCGTGAAAGCGTTTCCGTTGCTGCTGGTACTTTTGATTGTTATAAAATTGCATATGTTAATCGTTATCCTGATTCATCTACTTCTACCGACTACTTTTGGTATGGCTTAAATGCGGGACAGGTCAAGGTAACCAATGATCAAACCGCGGATGAGTTTAATTTAAACTGGAAAAACTTTTAAAAAAGCCTAATTTATTAGCATGAATAGACCTTCTCTGCTAGTTGTTGATGATGAGGATAGTTTATTAATAACCTATCGTTCAATTTTAAAGCACGCCTACGATATCACACCAGCTTCTAGTGGTAAAGAAGCTTTGGATCTCTTAGAAAATAATAAGTATGATCTGATGCTATTAGATATAATGCTAGGCGATAGTAATGGCTTGGATATCCTGAAAAAAAGCAAAGAACGAGATAGCCAATTGGCTGTAATCATGGTTACTGCCGTGCGGGATGTTAGGGATGCAGTTGTTGCCATGAAGTCGGGGGCTTATGACTATTTAACCAAACCGTTTGAAGCGGATGAAATCCTCACCGTGGTCGCTAAAGCCCTAGAACATCGAGAATTAATCAAGGAAAATCGCTATTTGCGTCAAACCCTACAGGAAAAAGAATCTTACCTCGAATTAATCGGCAAAAGTGCAATTATGCAAGAGGTTTATACCTTAATTGATAAAGTGGCTGCAACTACTAGCACGGTCCTTATCACCGGAGAATCTGGTACTGGAAAAGAGCTGGTTGCCCGAGCTATCCATAAAAAAAGCCCTCGCGCCAATCAACCCTTTGTAGTAGTAAATTGTGCCGCAATTCCTGAAAATTTGTTTGAATCAGAGCTATTTGGTCATGCAAGAGCGTCCTTTACTGGCGCGATAGAAGATCGGTTGGGGAAATTTGAATTAGCCGATGGCGGGACTATCTTTCTAGACGAAATCGGCTGCATGCCGCCGACTATGCAGGCCAAGTTATTGCGGGTTATTCAAGATAATCTAGTTGAAAAAGTGGGGAGCAGCAAACCAGTAAAAGTTGATACCCGGATTATTGCAGCTACCAATTTGCCGATTGAGGAGGCAGTTGAAAAAGGTCTTTTTCGAAAAGATCTTTTCTACCGCTTAAATGTTATTCGTATCAATCTGCCACCTTTGCGTGATCGCAAAGAAGACATCTCCCCATTAGCCAATTATTTTCTAGTTCAATTTAATCTCGAGTTAAATAGGAAAATCAAAGGTTTTACGGAAGGAAGCATAACTTTACTTACTCGCTATAATTGGCCTGGGAATGTTAGGGAATTACAGAACATGGTGGAAAGGGCGGTCACCTTGGCAGGAGAAAGTGATTATATTACGAGTGAAAGTTTTCCACTTCAAAATGAGAGGCAAGGTTTAAATAGCACTAGTTTAAAAGATGCCGGAGTTGAATTTGAGACCAACTATATTAATGCTGTTCTACAAAAAACAAACGGCAATCAGACCAAAGCCGCGGATCTTTTGGGAATAAACCGCACCACTTTAATTGCCAAAATGAAGCAACTAGGTTTAAATTAAAATTCATTTGACAATTATTATCTCTATGCAATAATGTATACTCAAGTTCAAAAAAAGGAGAGAAAGATGAAAAGAATTAGATTGATTGCGGCGGTTGTTCTCTGTTCGCTGGTGCTTTTGGTGGGGAGTTCTTTTGCAGCCATGTCACAGGCAGCTATAACAGCCGCTGCCAAGGCAAAATATAATCCCGAGTATAAACTGCAAACCTTTAAATATAGCGGTGGATGGATTACGAAAAAAGAATGGGTGAAAGATAATGTTTCGGGGGATTGGAGCTGGAAGGTTGAACAATACATTAAGTGTACGGTTACTACTGATAAGGAACCTGGCACTGGCGTATATAAGATATATACTGGTAAGATGTTTGTTCGCGATGGTGAGTTTAATCGCTTTTATATTGATAAAACTGACGTTAAAGGTTTAAAAAAACTAACCAAAGCCGAAATTTTGGCAAACGTCATTTCGGCCTTCAGAAACTTTGAACCCAAAGAGCCCAAAAATATTTTTTCTGCTAATTTTGATGCTCTTCCTTCCGACTTAATTTATATCGCCTCAATTAAGCTTGCGTCTCCAGATAATTTTGTAGATTACGAAGATTCCTGTAAGGTGTATTTGGATATTACCTACGGGCATATGAGTGGAAATGACCTGATTGCTGGCACCAGAACTTATAGTGCTGATATAAGAAAAAAAGATGGCGCATGGCGCTTATGGAATCTCAGCTTCAAGGAAGAAAAAAATAGGACGATTACTTCTATTCCACAATCCCAAAGCGCTAATTTTAAAAATTATGAAAACAGTGGTTTTGATGGAATTTACGGGTTAACTGAACCAGCGTACGGAGTAGCCCAGCCCAAAATAGATGTTCCTAAAATTGATGTCCCTAGATTACCATTTTAAATAAGGAGGAAGAAAAATGAAGAAAATCAAACTGATTGCCGCGATTGTTATCTGTTCAATGGTGATTCTGGTCGGGAGTGCTTTTGCAGCTTATATGTCCAAGGATGCGGTAACTAAGGCAGCTAAGGAAAAGTATGCCGAATTTAATCTGCAAACCTTCAAATACACAGGTTCTTGGAAGAAAACGACAGAGTATAAAAGGGATGGCGATACAATTGAAAAGATTGTAGAAGCTTTTATTCCATGTACTGTCACCTCGGCGAAAGAAAAGGATGGAACATATAAAATTTATACCGGACTAATGATCCTTAGTGGTGGGGATGGCGAATGGGATTTTGATCGGTTTTATGTTGCTGAAACCGAAACCATGGGCCTAAAAAAGATGTCTGCTGCTGATATAAATACCATGGTGGTTGAAGCATATAAAAATTGTTCTCCCAGTAAATTGTGTTCTCTCTTGGACACAGTTCCATCGCGTCTGCTATACATTGCGGAGATCAAACCAATCACAAGCACGGTTAAGACCCCCACTGACGGGGAAATGACGATGAATGTTGATATTACTTTTGGTACGCGCAGTGGTTATACTGGCATTGATTCTCAGACTCGCACCGTTTTTGCCGAATTCCGCAAAACTGATGGAGTTTGGGATTTTGTAGTTTCTCGCAATGTCGCCTATAAGGATCAAAAAAGTATTAATATCCCAAGAGCACAAGCCGACTCATTAAAAACGCTGCAAAGCGCCGGTTGGGATGCCATCTATGGAAAAACCGAGCCACAACAGTAACTTGATCTTAAGGAGACACAATATGAAAAATTGGTTCAAATTTGCTGCCATCTTGGTGATTGGTGCATGCTTGTTCTCCACCAGCAGCTGGGCAGTCTTTAAGGCAATGCCTTCCGAAAATGAAATCATTGGAATTATCAAATCTACTATGGGACAAAATGTTGAGGGCTTTAATCTGGTCTTAGGCGACAAAATGGCTGGGAGGGTGCCGACCAACCATGATATTTATTTTACGGCAAAAGACATTGCTTACTCAGATTTCAAATGGGACGAAACTGGCGGAGGATTTTCGGTGCCAGTTAAATTTCGTGTGCCGGTAGTTTTAGCCAAAGGGGAATGTATGAAAGGTTACGAGATTGCCCGCCGCTATTATGATCCCAATGCCTATTACCAGTACAATATTGATTATTCTCGCGGATTATTTTTTGCTAAATCCGGAAAATCATATGTAATCACTAAAGGGGTAAATGCCTCAAAGGTTTCAGTTGTCAATGGTCCTAATAAGATAAGAAGTGTTGGGCAAACCTGGGCTGAAAAATATTCAGCTGGCCAATAATGCTTAGTATAAGGATGGTGTGTTATTCAAGAAAAATATCAATTTTCAGATAATACCTATTGTTCAATCCTCGAAGCTATTACCAACAGCGTCGACGCGCTTGTTTTTTCGGTAGACCAAAATTATTTTTACACTAGTTTTAATGATAAACACATGGCAGTTATGAAAGCATTATATGGAGTAGATATTATGCTCGGCAAATGCCTGCTGGACTATATGAGCGACCAAGCAGACAGAGACTCAGCGAAGGCCAATATTGACAGGGCTCTCAGGGGAGAAACAATAACTGAGTCAGCGTGGTCGGGAAAAGAAGAACTAAATCATTTTTTCTTCGAAGTTCACCATACCCCCGTCTATGATAAAGCTGGAAAAATTATTGGCGTAGCTGTTCTAGCATTCAATCTGACCGAAAAAAAGAACAGTGATGAATTATATTCTCAACAAAAGAAGCAAATTAACGAACGAGTTGAAGAGCTTGAACGCTTGAATAAAATAATGGTGGATCGCGAGCTAAAAATGATAGAGCTAAAAAATGAAATTAAACAATTAAAGAATATAAAATGATGCAAAATATTTTTGCTTCTCAACTGGATTATATTTACTTTTTTTACGGGCTGGCCTTTTTATTTTTCTCTATGGTTTGTTTTGGTATTGGCAAAAAGTTTTATCCCAACTTTTACTGGCTGGGTTTATTCGGTTTGCTGCACGGGTTTAATGAGTGGCTGGATATGGTTGCTCTGCTGACATTTGACTCTCCAATCTTTTATGTAATAAGGCTTATGATATTGGCCCAATCTTTTATCTTTCTTTTTGAATTCGGCCGACGAGTTTTCGCAAAAAGGCTCTCTGCCTTAATTTATTGTCTGGTAATTCCGCTAGCACTGTTTGGTGCCTTTTTTGGTTTGGCTGAAACCAATATTACCATTCGCTGTTTTTTAGGGGTTAGCGGGTCTATCCTTGCCGCCCTAGGATTATTTTCTCTGGCTTCGGTCGAAAATAAATCTGCCATTAAATACTATTTGGCTCTTTCCGGAACACTATTTATATTTTACGGTGTTTCCTTCGGGATGTTTGTTGCCGGAAGCCAATTTTTTGTCTTATTCCCATCCAATCTGTGGGGTATCCCAATCCAATTAGTGCGTAGCCTTCTAGCCGTTTCAATAACTATTGCTTTATGGAAAGCTATTAGATCGAGAGATAAAGTTGAATATCATGCCAAATTGAAAGGAAAATTATTATCAGACAGAATGATTGTGCTAGTTATTTTAACCATAATCTTTTTGGGATGGGGGTTAACGAATTTTCTTGAGGAGGAGTTTTTCCGCAACATAGTTGAATACCCTCGTCTTGTTGGCATTATTATTTCCTTGATATCTTCATTTTCTGCAATTTGGTTTATGTATTTCTGGAACCGACGAGAGGAAGACGTCTATACGATGAATTTGGAAAAAGAAAAATTTTTAACCACTTTGCGAAGTATCGGTGATGGGGTAATCGTAGTTAATAGTAATTTTGAGATAGTTCTACTCAATGAAATTTCGCAGCAATTAACCGGTTGGAGAGAAACGGATGCTATTGGGAAAAACATTAAGGATGTCTTTATTATAATTAATGGAAGCAACCGCCAACCCCAAATCAATCCAATTGTTGAGGCATTACGCAGCAATAAAATTGTTAATCTTGCTAATCATGCCATCTTAATAGCTAAAGATAAAAGTGAAAAGATAATAGCAGATAGCGCAGCCCCCATACACAACGCCTTCGGTGATGTGTATGGCGCGGTACTGGTGTTTAGGGATGTAAGTGCAATTAGTCGTGCCAACGATGAGATAAAAACCAAATATGAAGAACTAAATCGGCTGCGGTTGGCCATGCTTAATGTCAATGAGGATTTACAAGCCAACTTGCTTGAGCTGCAAAAAAGCCAAGAAACCAATCGGCAATTGGCAGAAATCGTTGAGTCTTCCGATGATGCAATCGTTGGAAAAAGATTGGATGGAACCATCTTTAGTTGGAATAAGGGAGCCGAACTCCTCTATGGATATACAAGGGAAGAGATGCTGGGTAAATCAGTACTCATCCTAATGCCCCAAGATAATAAGGCTGAATTTAGAGAAATCATGGAAAAGATTGGCAGGGGAGAGCATGTTATTCACCATGAAACCAAGCGCATCACCAAGGATGGCAGAATGCTGGATATCTCAATAACAATTTCTCCCATTTTCCATGTTGCTGGCAAAATTATTGGTGCATCGGCCATCGCACGCGATATTACCGAACAAAAGAGGATTGCCGGGGATTTGGCTTATAAAACTGCCCTTTTGTCTGCCCAAACTGAATCTACCTTGGATGGCATCTTGGTGGTAAGTACAGAAGGCAAAACCTTATTTGCTAATCAGCGTTTTGTAAAGATGTGGAACATTGCCCCTGAAATCATGGAACAAAAGGATGACCCAAAAATGATTGCATCGGTTCTGTCGCAGCTAGCTAATCCAAACCAATTTGTGGAAAAAGTTCAATACCTCTATAGCCACGTTACCGAGAAGAGCATAGATGAAATAGCCTTTAAAGATGGCAAAGTGTTTGATCGCTATTCTTCTCCACTGACCAAGATAGACGGCAATGATATTGGCAGGATTTGGTATTTTAGAGATATTACTGAAAAGAAACAGTATGAAAATGAAATAAAAAGCAAGAATGCCGAACTTGAAAAGCTTTACCAAATAAAAAATGATTTTACCTCCATAGTTTCACACGAACTCCGTACCCCGCTTACCTCCATCAAAGAAGGGATTGCTATCGTATTGGATCAAACTGCTGGCCCGATCAATGCTGAGCAAAAAGAGTTTTTGGCGATTGCTAAACGAAACGTTGACCGACTGCATCATTTAATCAATGATGTTTTGGCTCTCCAAAAGCTTGAAGCGGGCAAACTACAATTTAATATGCAATTGGGTGATATATTGGCGGTTACTAAAGAAGCTGTTGAAGGCCAAAAATTGGCGGCAAAGGAAAAAGGATTGGCCATCAAACTAGAACAAAGTGGTGATATTTCATCGATCTATTTTGATGTCGATCAGATTATGCTGGTGCTGAATAATTATTTGAGCAATGCCATCAAATTTACCAATCAGGGGAATATCACTGTCAAGGTTATGCCCGATAGCTGGAATGGCGGAGTAAAAGTGGGAGTGTTTGATAGCGGGATTGGAATCAGCGCTGAGGACATCTCAAAACTTTTCCAGCGCTATCAGCAGTTGGGCGGGTTAACCGACCGCAAAACTGGGGGAACAGGGCTTGGGCTGGCTTTATCCAAAGAAATTATTGAAAAGCATAATGGTAAGGTATGGGTTGAGTCCGAATTGGGGAAGGGAAGTGCCTTTTGGTTTACCCTTCCGGGTAAAAAGTAACCAAGGAGTGAAATAAAATGGCCAAGAAAATCTTAGTTGTAGACGATGAACCAGATATCCTGCGGGTAGTTGAATTCCGTTTAAAAAAAGAAGGTTATACGGTATATGTGGCAAAAGATGGGGGGGAGGGATGGAAAATTGTGCAGGAAATCAAACCCGATTTGGTTTTCTTGGATTTGCGCATGCCCATTCTGGGAGGATCCGAAGTCTGTGATAAAATTCGCCAGGATGAAAAACTAAAAAATATTCCGGTAATCTTTCTTTCTGCCAGCCAAACCGAGCAGGTGATGCAAAAGATGCAAGGTTACAAGGCTAATGATTATATGATAAAACCTTTTGAACCAGAGGAATTGCTTGCTAAAGTACGCAAGTATATAGGAGAATAAGGGTCATGACAAAAAAAATATTAGTGGTTGATGATGAAGCCGATATTATTAAAATAGTTACTGTCCGCCTAAAAGCAGCTAAATTTGATGTTATATCGGCTACTGATGGAAAAGCAGGCCTGGAAATGGCCAAAAAAGAAAAACCGGATTTAATCATTTTAGATCTTATGCTTCCCAAAATGGACGGCTACATGGTTTGTGGACTTTTAAAACATGACTTTAATTTTAAAAATATTCCCATTATCCTTTTTACAGCTCGTGACCAAGCAGTTGATAAGCAAAAGGGAATGGAAGTCCTGGCAGATGCTTATATTACCAAGCCGTTTGAACCCGAAACTCTGATTAGTAAAGTTAACGAATTGCTTACAGCTTAGCCAACCCGATTTTATAAGGAGCTAAAAATGATGGATGAAATCCACGGGACTGAAGAACAAGAATCAGATTATAGCCCTCATAAATGCTACATATATAAAGAGGTTTATGATGGCATCTTTTCCTTTTCAAGAGATGTAATTGCCCACATCGATCCACATGGTGAAATTATCAATATCAATTCTAGGGCCATTGAGTTAACTGGATTTACCAAAGATGAAATTATAGGAAAAACCATAAATGTCCTAGCTTTTATTTTCCCACCTAAAAGCTTAACTGTTTTATTGGCAAATTTTGCTAAAAGAATGGCCGGCTTTCTGGTTGAACCTTACGAAATAGAAGCTAGGAGTCGCAAGGGAGAGATAATTTATTTTGAAGTATTTGGTTTTCCAATAAAAGGGGAAAATGCCAAAAACAGTGGCGAAATTGCCTTATTGCACGATATAACTGACAAGTTCGTTGCCGAAGAAAAATTAAAAAAAAGCGAATCAAGCTTGGCCGCTCTTATCCATGCCATGCCGGACATGATGTTTCAGTTTAACAAGGAAGGTGTATTTATAAACTACAAAAGTGCGGCCGACGAATTGTTTGTTCCTCCCGATAAATTTATCAACAAATCCGTTCGAGAGGTATTCCTGGGTGATTTTGCCCAGACAATAATGAATTATATTTCGGATACTCTAAAAAACAAAAAAAATATTATTTTCGAGTATTCTCTCCCTATCGGCAATGAAATTAAATTCTACGAATCGCGTTTTATTCCAACCGAAAATGAAACCGTTATGGTTTTAGTAAGAAATGTAAGTGAAAAAAAGAAAATGACTGATAGCATAGAAAGGTTGAATGGTATTATTCGTTCTATCAGTGCAATAAACCAGCTAATTGTTAGAGCCAACGAAGTGAATAAATTATTCAAGGAGGCTTGCAACATTTTAGTAAAGACGCGCAGTTATTTACTGGTTGCAGTAGCCTTAATTGACGAGAATACTGGAACCGTTATTCCGCGAGCTTTTTCTGGAGTTCATCCTGAATATCTAACAAACATCCATCTAACCTATAATGGCACTTCTCCTTATAGTCTTGGGCCTGCCGGAAGATCAATTATGCAGAAAAAATCGGTTGTCTGTAAAAACGTTGCTACTGACGCATATTTTGCCCCTTGGAGGGAAAAAGCATTAGCCTGTGGATTTTCTGCCGTTTTATCTGTCCCTCTTATCTCTAAAGACGACAACGGGGTCATTGGGGTAATTGGTATTTATTCGGATAATACTGAGATATTTGATGCTAATGAAATAAAGATTATAGAAGAATTAGCTGACGACATTGTGTTCGCTATGGAATCGATTGAAATTAGAGGGAAGATGCATGAAAAAATAAGCGAATTAGAAGTCTTTAATAAGGCTGCTGTTGGAAGGGAGTTGCGCTTGATTGAATTGGAAAAGGAAGTTAATGGGCTTCTTGAAGAACTAAATCGCCCTCCCATATATAAATGAAACAATTTAATTTTAATCCAAATAGTTATTTTATCGTCAAAAACTTTTTAATTATATTAATAACTATTTTATTATTTATTGATATTCTTTGTCATAACATTTTTTGTATGATTGGCAACAATTTATTTGCTCATTTATTTGTTTGCCTATTATTTCTTATTGCCATCGTTACCTTTTTTACATGTGAGCATTTTCAGTGGCAGAGATTAGCTGAAGCAAACAACACCTCAAAAGCCCTTGATATAATAAAAAGGGAAGAAGCACTTAAAGAAAACAACCGAAGGGCCATGTTACACATTATGCGTGATTTAACCGGCAGCATGGAAGAAATAAAAAAGCTAAGTCAGGTAAAATCTGATTTTATTTCTACGGTTTCTCATGAACTTCGCACTCCGCTCGCTATCGTTCAGGAAAGCATTTCTCAGCTTGTGGAAGGTTTGCGCGGACCTATCACCGACGAACAGGAACAATTATTAAAGGTTTCATTGTGCAATGTGGAATGGTTGGGAAGCTTGATCGAGAACCTGCTTAATATTTCCAAAATTGAAGCCGGAAAACTTGAATTAAAACGAATTGAATTTAATGTTGTTGATTTAATTAGTGAAATTGTTTCTGCTTATGCATTAATGGTTAAAAAGAAAGGATTGGAGATTATCAATAAATGTCCAAAGGAAGCAGCAATGGTTTATGCAGATAAAGACCTAATTGCCGAGGTGTTGCGTAATTTGTTAAGCAATGCATTGAATTATACTGAAAAAGGTTATGTTGAAATTGGTTTCGTTTTAAAAGAAAATAAGGTTGAGATTTATGTGAAAGATACTGGTTTTGGTATTTCTCCTATTGACCAAGCAAAATTATTTAATAAATTTATCCAAATTGGCAGGATTCACGGGCCAGGATCTAAGGGAACTGGTTTGGGATTATCTATTTCAAAAGGGTATCTTGAGGCTCATGGCGAAAAAATATGGATTGAATCTTCTATCCCGGGGCAGGGGACCAAAATAGTATTTTCATTGCCCAGAAGGAAGACAAATGAAATATAAGATACTAATTATTGATGACGAAAATCAATTTTCGGGTCTTTTATCCTTTCGCCTAACCAAAACTATTGATTGTGAGGTGCTTACGGCGGATAATGGCGAAGAAGGATTAAAAGCGGCTCAAATGACCCATCCCCATTTAATCATTTTAGATTTGCTTATGCCAGTCATGGATGGGTTTGTTTTCTTGGAAAAAATGGCAGATGATATTACATTAAAGAAAATTCCGGTAATAGTGCTTACCGCCAGTACCAGCCCAACTTCTCGCGATAAACTTACAAAATATCTAAATGTTGCCGAAATCTTCTTTAAACCAGTTAAGCCTGAGGTTTTGATTAAAAGAGTTAATCAACTAATGGCGAGCGTGTAGTAATTCCTCAATCTTTGCCAGTAATTCTTCTGACTTAAATGGTTTTGCCATATAAGCATCTGCCCCCACTTCGCCCCCTCGATCAATATCGGTTTGCTGCACTTTAGCACTTAAAATAATAACAAGTAGCTTTTTGTATTTCTCATCAAATTTGAGCATCCGACAGATATTAAAGCCATCAATCTTAGGCAACATAACATCTAAGATCAGTAAATCTGGTTTTTCGTTGCGGGCACGATTTAAGCCTTCCATACCGTCGTTTTCAACCAAAACTTCATAGTTATTGGCTTCCAGTCGCATCTTTATGGCATTTGCCATGTCTTTATCGTCTTCAATTATAAGTATTTTTGCATTATTTACCATTTCATTCTCCAATCTTTGGTAAGGTGAAAATAAACTTATTCCCCACACCCAATTTGCTTTCAGCCCAGATTTTTCCACCATGCAGCTCAATGATTCCTTTGCAAATAGAAAGTCCAAGGCCGCTGCCTTCCGCTGCTGCATTGGTATCTTTGCGGATATGCACAAAACGTTCAAATAATTTGGGCAAATCTTCACTCGCGATTCCATTTGACTGATCCTCTATGCTGACCTGTGATTGAGTGGGATTATCTTCAATGCTTATATTGATGACAGTATTGTCGGGAGAATATTTAATGGCATTATCAATTAAATTAATGAAAACACGCGAAATCTGCTCTTGGTCGATCAAATTAATGGATTTTTGTGGGCAGGTTAGTTTTAGCGTGATATTTTTCTTTTGAGCATTTATAGTCATAAAGTCTATTGAACATTTTGCAATTTGACAAAGATCGCAAGGTTGGCGATTTAGGTTAAACAAATGGGATTCAATTTTGGAAACATCGAGCAAGTTATTTAATATCCCAGCCAACCGGTCAATATTGGCATGGGTGCTAATTAACAATTGAAGCTGCTTTTCATTGACACTGCCAGTTATTCCATCTTTAATCAAGGCAACATTCTCACGAATCACTGAGAGTGGAGTACGCAATTCATGGGAGGCTGTTGCAACGAATTCGTCTTTTAAGCGGTCAACATCTTTCATCTTTTCTAGGGCAACAGTTAACTTTAGGTTGCGAGCCGTTAATTCCTCTCTTTGTTGGTTGAGTAATTTGGAAAAATAGTAGATGGTGATGGCCAATAAGAAAAAAGCAATGCTGGCAAAAACGGCTTTATTATAGATTGAGAGTAATAATTCTTGTGGGGTTAGGCGAAAATCAGGACCGTAAACGGGCAGGAATTTGAAATAAGCGGCAAAAAGCAGCCCCAAATAAAAACAGGTAGAAATAAAAGCAATTATAAGGACCGAAATAGAATAATAAGAAAATACCCCAAAACCAGAAAGAATGATTAGTACCAGGTAAAGAAACCAATAGGGGCTTTCTAGCCAACCGGTTATGTAGATTAAAAAGGTAATCGAAACTAAATCAAGCAATTGAAATAGCCAGCCTAAAACAACTATTTGTAGGAGGCTAAAGTGTTTTTTAAAAAAAACAATTAAATTGGCAAATATGTTGTAGCTAAAGAGATATAGGATGAGATATATTCCGGTCCCAGAAATTGAACCGGAATAGCCGGAGACAAAAAGCAATATAGCACTAATGATCGCAACGACATAGCGGATAATGATAGACCACGAAAACTTGGTTTTAATATCTTGGATCACTAATTGCTGTTCGACATTCAAATCTGGCATGCTAAAAGATTATACATTATATTGCGGCTTCTTGCGATAGCCTGTAGAATCTGCTAATATAATAATTCCTATGACCAAAAAGATATTAATTGTCGATGATGACGAAGCCTTGTCTGGCTTGGTGGCTATGCAATTTAAAGACCTAGGACATGAAGCTTCGTGTACTAATGATGGCTATGATGCCTTGCAAAGAATTAAGGCAGAAAAACCCGATCTTATCATTTTAGATGTCATGTTGCCCAAAATGGACGGCTTCCATATTTGTCGGTTGATAAAATTTGATCGCAATTTTAAAGACATCCCGATATTAATGTATTCTTCTCTTTCTGAAGATAAGCACGAGTTGGGTGAAGAAGTGGGCGCCGATGCTTATTTGCCCAAGCCTTTTAAACTAGAGATTCTAATGCAAATGGCTAATGATTTGCTAAATCGTCCAGCTAAAAAACAAATTACTGCTTGACGGATTGATTATCTCTCCATATAATACGTCTGATGTCCGAGAATAAACCAATCCAGGAAGTTCCCGAAGTAGATTTATCAAGTTATGCAATCGATTCTGCTGTATTAAGTTTGATTCCCGCTGCTTTGGTCACAAAATTTAAACTCCTTCCTCTTTTTAAAGTTGGGAATACCTTAACGGTTGCTATGTCGGATCCCAAAAATGTTTCGGCTTTAGATGAATTAAGAGCCGTAACCAAGATGGATATTTCGGTGGTTAAATCTAGTGTCCAGGATGTGGAAGATTCTATAACCGAATATTATGGGATTTCTGGGGTAGTGGATAGTGTTATCCAAGATTATCATCCGCCTGAGGGTATGCGTTCCCGTATCGCTACTACAGTTGATGCTCCGATCATGAAGTTGGTTGATGTGCTACTTTCACAGGCAATTAGAGAAAGAGCTTCGGATATTCATATTGAGCCGGAAGTAGCCGATGTGAGGGTGCGCTATCGGGTAGATGGCCTTTTGCACGAAGAATCAAAATTACCCTTGCATATGCTTCCACCGATAGTGGCTCGCATTAAGGTTTTAAGCGGCATGAATATTGCCGAATCACGGATTCCACAAGATGGACGATTTGAAGTAGAAGAAGAAGGTCGTAAAATTGACTTGCGTATTTCCAGTTTGCCATCAGCTTACGGCGAAAAGATTGTAATGCGTATTTTGGATAAATCGGCCGCACTGGTAAAAATGGATCAAGTGGGTTTTACTCCCGAAAACCTGGCAAAATTTGAAAAAGTTATCCATAAACCGCACGGAATTGTTTTAGTTACTGGACCCACTGGTTCGGGAAAATCAACCACCTTGTATTCGGTCTTAGCAGAAATCAATAGTAAAGAAGTGAATGTTGTTACGGTGGAAGATCCAATCGAGTATGAAATGTCAGGGATAACCCAGACACAAGTAAATGTTAAGGCCGGTCTTACTTTCGCGTCTGCCTTGCGTTCGATCCTTCGTCAGGATCCAGATATAATTCTGATTGGAGAAATCCGGGATCTCGAAACAGCCACGATTGCCATCCAATCAGCGCTTACCGGCCATTTGGTCTTTTCCACTTTACATACCAATGATGCTGCCGGAGCGCTTACGCGTTTAACCGATATGGGAGTTGAGCCATTTTTAATTTCTTCTTCGGTAGAAGCCGTAGTTGCTCAACGCTTAGTCCGTACCGTCTGTAAAAAGTGCCAAGAAAAGATTGCTGTACCTGACAGCTTAAAGCAAAAGTATCCCGACCTAAAATTTACTTATCATGGTAAAGGCTGTAAATCCTGTAAAAATACCGGTTTTCGTGGTCGGATGGGAATTTTTGAGCTCTTATTGCCGGACGAAGCTATCCGCAAGATGATTAATGATAAAATTTCTTCGGATCAAATTCGAAAATATGCTGTTGAACACGGCATGCGTACCCTCTATGATGATGGAATGGAAAAAGTAAAAGCCGGACTAACTACCTTGGATGAAGTCCTGCGGGTAACTGAGCTTGAACAAGTTTGAGTATAAAGCGATCAATGATCGCGGTGAAATTGTGGTTGAGCAAATGGAAGCCTCAACTGCAGACGAAGTTTTTGCTGCACTAACCACCCGTGGCTATAACCCCATCAATATAAAACTAGCTAGTACTCTTGGCGATTTGGCCAAGGTATTTGATTTTAGCAAATTAATGCCCGACTTTAATAAAGTTAAAAGCCGTGACACCATGCTGTTATTTCGCCAGATGTCGGCTCTTTTTTCGGCTGGAATCCCGCTGTTTGAAACCTTGGTAGCGCTAGAAGAACAGTTTGCCCACGAAAAACTACGGGAGATTATTACCAAATTAAAGGAAGAAGTTGCGGCTGGAACAACTCTTTCTGATGCCCTTTCCCAATTTCCTAAAGTGTTTCCCACTTTAGTGGTGGCAATGGTGGCTGCCGGTGAGCGCTCCGGTACCATGGAAGAGGTGTTAAAAAAGATCTCTCAGTATTTGGAAAAAGAAAACCTCTTTCATCAGAAAATTTCTTCAGCCATGCGTTATCCTTTAATCCTTGTAGGAGCCTTAGTATCTGCTTTTATCTTTGCCGTTTTGTTTATCCTGCCAACTTTTAAACAGGTATTTGCTGCCTTTAAATCAGATTTGCCATTGCCCACTCAAATCTTATTGGGAATCAATACTATCATGACGGTCTACTGGCTCCCAATGATTATTGTGCTTGTCCTCTTGTATCTGCTTTTTAAATATTATGTGGCAACACCGGTCGGCAAACACACTTTGGATAGTCTTATGCTTAAGATTCCAATCTTAGGCCCCTTAATTACCAAGCTTTCTCTGGCTAGGTTTTTTACCATGCTAGCGTCTACCATTGGCAGTGGCATTTCAGTGGTTAGCGGACTCGAAATCACTGCAGGAACGGCAGATAACGTAGTTATTTCGGATGCCATCCTTAGTATTCGGGAAAAAGTAGTGGGAGGGACTGCTCTTTCTGAAAGCCTTCGCCAATTTTCGCTTTTTCCGCCGGCGGCCATATACATGGTGTCAACTGGTGAAAAAACCGGCTCGCTTGATACTATGCTGGCCAAAAGCGCCCAATACTTTGATGAAGAGACCGATTACACCATTTCTAATCTTATGACCCTGCTTGAGCCAATCTTGATATTTGTTTTAGGTTTAGGCGTGCTGTTACTTGCGTTGGGTATTTTCCTGCCCATGTGGAATATGTCGAAGCTTTATACTGGTTAGGGAAAAAAATGATTGACAGTTTACAAGAGGTTGTTATAATACCTACAGTTTAAAACTTGAAATAAAAAAAAGAGGGGGTGAATTTAACAATGAGAAAAGGTTTTACTTTAATCGAATTAGTAATGGTAATCGTTATTCTCGGTATTTTAGCCGCAGTAGCGATTCCTGCTTACGTCAATTTGTCCCAAAATGCCAGGGTGTCTGCAGCTAAGGGATCAGCTGGTACTATCCGGGCAGCAATTGCGATCAAAATTGCTTCCAATGAAGTTAACAGCATTTCCCCTGCAGTTCCAGCCGCTCTGACAGCAGCTATGTTCCAGGAAGGTGTAATTCCTACCAATCCGCTAAGCCCGGCAGCAAATACAGTTGTATCTGCTTATTCTGGTGCTGGTGGTTGGGTGTATTATGCTACTCAAGGAACCATTGAATCAAACGATGCTGCTCGCACATCACTGAACTAGTTTTTGTTTTAATTTCTTAAAAAGGCCCGACAAAACTGTCGGGCCTTTTTTTGTTGACCACCTTCTCCGCAAATGTTAAACTTTCCCATGCGTCACAGCCGCGGTTTCACCCTCACAGAGCTGGTCATGGTGATGGTAATTTTATCTATTATTGCCGTCGGATCTTTTGTGGTTATTTCCTCGTATAAAACTCATGAGTTATATGCCGCAGCCGAACGAATTGCTACCGATCTTCGCTACGCCAAAAACTCGGCACAATCTTCCGGTAGCTGGCATGGAGTATTATTTGACGTTTCCCCCACCAATACTTACACAGTATATTCTACGGATGGGACAGCGGATACCAATTTATCCGACCCATTAGATTCAAATTTGGTGTACACCGTTAATGTTTATAGTAACTATCGTGGAGTAAGCATTACTGGGGCTAGCTTTGGAACCGGCAGCAAGGTGGAATTTAATCCATTTGGCACTCCTTATGATGACAAAACTGGCAGCGCCCTGACGACGGCTGGAATAATTACTTTATCTTTAGGAAGTGAATCAAGGATAATTTATATTGAACCTGACACAGGGAGGATTCATCTATGAAGAAGGCAAGGGAGGACAAGCCCCTCGACGTTGCTCGGGGTAAAGGGCAAGGGAGGGATGGATTTACTTTAATTGAGCTGGTGATGACGATAGTGATTGGCTCAATTGCCGTCTATTCGGTGATCATGATTTTTGTCAATACTACTAGCCGCAATGCGCAAGTGGACAATTTGAGCATTGCCGTACACCTAGCCAGCTCCAAGATTGAACAGGTTAGTAATAAGGCATACTTAAACGTTTCTTCAGAAGCTTTATCGGCCTTTACAGGCCAATTTAGCAATTTCAGCAGCCAAGTACTGGTAACTAATGTTTCGTCAACTGAAATAGATACTTCTTCAGGAACAACCGAAACTGGTTATAAGAAAATTAAGGTATTTATCATTACCACAGGATCTTTCACTTCTATTGAAGTATCAGCTATGGTGACCGATGCATCAAATTAAGCGTAGTGGATTTACATTAGTTGAATTAGTGATTTCAATTCTGATCGCTGGCATCATTTCGCTGGCATTTTCGGCCATTATTCAAGGCGGAATGCGAAATTGGTTTTTTATCCGTGACCAGAAAAATTATTTGGCCGAATCCCGCAGTGTACTAAAAAGGATGGTAACCGAAATAAGAAGAGTAAAAAGTGCTTCTTCTGCGGATATTTTAGTCTTTACCTCGAACCACCTGCAATTTAATGATGTGGATAGCACATCGATTGATTATCAGCAGAGCGGAACCATTTTGCTACGCAATAGCCAAACCTTATTACAGAACTTATCCCCGACTGGGGGAGTTTCATTTGAGTATTTGAATTCGAGCGGAGCCGTGACCTCATCAGCCGAATCAATTCGAACCATCAAAATAACTTTACAGGTTCAGGATCCAGACAATTTGGTTAAATTGCAGTCAGCGGCCAGTATTAGGAATCGATAAGGAGGAATCTATGAGCTTATTAAAACAACGCAAAGGTTTTGCCCTAATGACGGTTATTTTTATTGTTTTAGTCTTTTCGATTATTGGCATAACATTGCTGTATATGTTTTTAGTTGAAAGCAAAACCTCAGTAGATGAATATTTTAACACACGCGCTTTTTTCATCGCGGATGCCGGCAAAAACTATGCTTTGAAAAAGGTCAGTTCCTTTACCGATTGGACGGTTAGCATGGGGTTTCCGATCAGTATGAGTTTTGCTGAAGGTACTTTTACGGTCAGCTCAACAGCGGAAGCTGCTAATAGCATAACCCTAACCAGCACCGGAATTTTAACCAAAGAGGGAAAAACTTATCGCCATGCCAATCGGGTTGTGGTTACTCGCGGTCTGGGTGGGGCAGCTTTTGGCGGCAATGCAATTTATTCATATGGCATTGGGGGCGGGGATGGGATTGTGAATTTACAAAATAATGTTGTAATTAATGGGTCGGTTTTTGTTAACGGTGATTTGAGTTTGAGAAATAATGTGCTTATTAGCGGAGACGCAAATGCCACTGGGGATATCTCGATAGGAAGCGGAGTTACTGTAAATGGGGATACGACTGATCATGTTGCCATCCCATCCACATCCCCTTCATTAACTACAACTTATTATGCTGGCCAAATATTAACTGCTTCCTCAACTGCGGCAGCTAGTGTTACTTATAGTGGGACAAATACTATAACTGGAACACGTTATATCAATGGTAATCTTACCATCAGTAACAATGCCCAGCTTATTGTTATTGATTCAGCTACTTTAGTTGTGACGGGAACGGTTACTTCGAACAACAATATTGTTATCGGTAATAATTTTACATTAATTGCCGGCGGGGCAGTGACCATTAACAATAATATTGATATTGGCAATTCTGGCATTTGGTATTCTGCCGCAAGTATTGCAGTCGGTAATAATGCCGAGATTGGTACGGTTTCTGCTGGGGCTGGTACGACATTCTTATCTCCCGGTGATATTGAGTTGAACAATAATTGTAATATCAGTGGCTTGGTTTTTTCGGGTGGTTCAGTTAGTCTTGGCAATAATGCAATAGTAACGGGGGTAATTGTTGCTAATTTATTGGATATTGTCGGAAGTAATTCTATTGTTAACTATAACGAAGATGTAGTTGATATTAGTGATATACCCGGGATTAGCGGAGAAACAACTTCTGGCCCCCTCCAAACAACTTGGCAGGAAGTATTTTAGCTTGCATAACCAAAATTTATATTGTAAGATTCGAAAAGATGTATGAATAGAAAATTAGGAATACACATTGCCCCCGGTGCCATCAAATTAGTTGAAGTATCTATCCTGCCTAAAAACGTTGAAGTAGTTAGCTCTTTCATTGATTATTTCCAAATCGTTGATAATTATGAGTCGCAGGCCAAAGCATTACTTGCCGCACTTAAAAAATCCAAAATTAAAACCCGTGATGCCAATTTTGTCATCTCGGCCGCTGATATAATCTATAAACTGGTTGAAATGCCTCTTTTGCCCGATAAGGAATTAAGATCCGCCCTTTCATTCAAATTGAAATCTTTATTGCCGATTTCCTTTAAAGATTTTATTTTGGATTATTATCGCATCCAAACTCCCGCCCATGATGGCAAAATGTTGTATTTTGTAGCCGCAGTTCCCAAAGAAAACATGCTGGCAATTGATAAATTGTCAAAAGCCGCTGGCCTAAACCTAAAGGTTATTCTTGCCCCTTCTTCTGCTCTTGAAAATACCATTAATCTGGCGGGCAAACCGCCATCAGCCATCATCTATATTGGCAAATATACCAGCATCATTATTTTGGTAAAGAGTGGACAATTGGTTTTTGCCCGTGAAGTAAAATTGGGCGGCGAAGATATTACCCAAGCTATGGTAGGGGTAGTGGTTATCGATCAAGGACGCCTTGAAGTAGACTACGCCAAGGCCGAGGAAATAAAAAACAAATTTGGGGTGCCAGTTGATCTCGAAAAGTTTACTGCTGAATCGGGCCTGCCAGCAATCGAAATCCTGGCGATGATGCGTCCGGCGCTTGAAAAGTTTTCATTGGAAATAGCAAACACCTTTGCTTTTTATAAAGATGAAGTTGGTGACGTTACCGAATTCAAAAAAATCTATCTGAGTGGCGGAGTGGCTAAGACTCATAACCTGGTTGATTATTTTAGACAACAACTTGGCGTCGAGATTGAACTTTTACCCGTCAATGTGATAACTAGCGACAAAGATTCCCAAGCTAATTTGCATTATTTAACACTAGCTATCGGCGCGGCCCTAGCAACCAGAGAAGACATTAATTTGGTTCCAAAAAATGAAGTCCAATTTTCTTTTGCGCCAGTTTTAGCTCCCATAAAGAACTTTTTAGATAGATGGCGTGGCTATATCTTTTTCTGTATTTTTTATTTGGTTGTATTGTTCGCTGTATTTGGATGGTTTTATTTCCAAAAAATTGGTTGTGATTCTCAGGTGTCACTAGTAAAATCTCAGTATCAGCAGAAAATTGACGAAATAAACCGCAAATCGCAGTCCATTTTAACTTTTGATTTATCAAAATATAATCGTCAGGATCGCTTTCCCTTGATTATATGGGAATTAGAAAAAATTGTTCCCTCAGATGTTTCATTGGCCAATATTACTTACAAAAACGATGATAGTTCACTAATGATATCCGGGGTTGTTTTAAAACAAGGCGGTAAAACCAGCATGCCCGATCTAGTAAAAAAATTGGAACGTAGCCGCTATATAGACAATCTCAGTTTGGTTTATATGCAGGAGTCTGAAAAATATACCTCTCCCGCTTATAATTTTGAGCTGCGCTGTACATTAAGAAATATCGCTAGCTTAGAGGCAGAGAAAAAATAAAATGAAGATTAAACTGTCTAAGAGGGAATGGGTTTTGCTTTTTATTACGGCTCTGGCCATTGTCTTTTTGTTTTATTGGCAACTGTATTTAAATCCGTTATTAAATGGTATTAATCAAGCACAATTAGAGATAATCAACACAAAACTGCAAATCAGCAACCTGGAGATGGCAAAAACAATAAACAGAGAATTGCTGGTAAAGAAAGACGAACTGCGCATCTATCCAAAAGACGAGCAAACCAATTTTGTGATGAAGTTCCTAGAGAAAAAATTCCGCTGGTTTGGTATCCAATTAATCGAGTTGCGCCAGGTTCCCCAAAATGATAAACTGGCGTTCGATATAAATTTCATTGCGTCGCCACATCAATTTATTGGCTTTGTTAATTCGTTATCAAGAATAAAAACAGTGCTAATTATTGATAGTGTTAGTCTGGTGCAAGAAAACACCAAATTAAACATTCGCATGAAGATGCTAACAGTTTATCAACATTAATGAGGGAGGAAATAATGGTAATGATGAAAAAGAGGGGATTGCTACTAAGTCTCTGTGTCTTTGTTATCCTAGGACAGGGGGTTGGCAGCGCGCTTTTTCTGCAAACGGCGGATACAAACGCTTCCAGTGCTGTGGGAGCTAGCACAACCTCTCCCTCCACTAATTTGCCAGTTCAGGCTTATCGCATGAAATATGCCCAAGTCAAGGCGATTGCCGATTCTTTTACCGGTATTTTAGGGGCAGGAGAAGGGATCTCGGTTAATGAAAAATTAAATACCATTGTGATTAGGGCTTCTGAACGCAATCTTGCCCGCATCGGAAAAATGCTAGATAAAATGGACACGGCCCCTCTGCAGGTGCAAGTTGAAGCAAAAATCATTGAATTGAAAACCGGGAGTGGCGATTCAAATCAGGCCTCAACCTTGGGTGTTAATTTGAAGTACACCAAAAGCGCTAATAACTTCATCCAAAACCTTACCGATGTTTCTTCCACAGCTGTTACTTCCATCCTTGGATTATATGGCCAGTTAACAGTGGGAGATACCCAAATGTACATTAATGCACTGGAAAAAGCTACCAGTTATGATCTGGTAGCTTCTCCTTGGATAACAGCGCTAAACCATGAAACGGCCGAAATTCTAATTGGTTCAAAATATGGTTATTCTACTTTCTTTACCTCTACTACGGGAACTACACAAAATATTGCTTTCTTGGAGGTCGGAACTAAGCTAAGTTTTACGCCACACATTAATGACGATGGTTTTATTGTCATGGATATTCATCCTTCGGTGAGCGATGGTCAGATTGTTAATACCTTACCGCAAGAAAATACAACCGAAACAAAGAACAAAGTTTTAGTTAAAGACGGCCAATCAATTGTAATTGGCGGTTTAAGTAAAAATTATGTTAATGAGGTGGAAACTGGGGTTCCAATTTTATCTGCCATTCCCTTTATTGGTAATTTATTCAAACGTACGTCACTTTTATCGGAAAAGCGCGAACTGATGGTAATTATTACTCCCCATATTGTAACACCGACCTGGCTAGCAGATATGTCAAAACAATCCAGGGATTTAGATAAACGACGGCAGGATTGGCACGATGTGAAAGGAAAGTTGATTCATTAATGGACATAAGCTCATATCTTAAGGAACTCAACAAAGCGCTTGGTTCTGATCTCTTATTGGTTGCTGGTAGTCCAGCTTGCCTTAGGGTTGGAAATTCGCTGGTCAAGATAGGCAGCCCATTAAGTCCCGAACAAATTGAAGCTTTATTAATCCCCATTATCAGCAAAGAAAGCATGGCCGAGTTTAAAAAGGTACTAGAGCTAGATGTTTCATATGAAGATGATATGGCTCGATATCGTATCAATCTTCATTTCCAGCGCGGTAGTATTGCAGCAACGATGCGTTTGGTGCAAAGGAATATTCCTACACTCGAAGAATTAGGTTTACCTCCCATTGTAAAATCCTTTACCAATTTTGAACGGGGATTGGTGTTAATTACTGGACCAACTGGTAGCGGAAAATCTACCACCCAAGCCTCTATGATTGATCTGATCAATGCATCGCGAGCTTGTCACATTATAACCATTGAAGACCCTATTGAGTACATGCATACTCCAAAGCAAGCAATAATTGAGCAAAGGGAAGTGGGAATTGATACTCTTTCTTTTGGTGAAGGCTTAAAACGGGTATTACGCCAAATTCCCGATGTTATCCTGGTTGGCGAAATCCGTGATTTGGAATCTATCCAAATGGCGATAACTGCTGCCGAAACCGGCCATTTAGTGATTACTACTTTGCATACACCCGATGCTGTGCAGGCAGTCGACCGAATTATTGATGTTTTTCCGCCGCACCAGCAAAATCAAGTACGGACTCAGCTATCGTTAACCTTGCAAGGAATAGTTGCTCAACAGCTAATTCCCAGAAAAGAGGGAAAAGGCTTAGCTCTGGCAGCTGAAGTGGTAGTCAACACTCCCGCTATTCGCAATATTATTCGCAAAGGAGCAACCCAGGATTTATATTCCATGGTTGAATTGGGTAAACAACAAGGAATGATCTCAATGGAAGAGTCACTCAAAGAACTGGTTAACAAAGGTTCAATTAGCAAAGAACAAGCCTTAACTTATGCAATCAATCGCGATAAACTAGAAAAATTACTTGGGCTGCAGTAATATTATTTTTAGAAAGGGAGAATACAATGAATAATAAAATTGATCGAAAATCGATTGTTTGGATAGTTATTATTGCCATTGTCATTTCAGCCTTATTAATCTTGCTTGTTACCAAACGTTCTTCATCGGGTGGAAACTCTATGTTTAAATTGGGCAGTGTGAATGAGGAAAAAGCTGATAAATATGTTGCTATCCCTTCTCGCGCTGCACCAGCTCCTTCTCCCGTTAATGCAGAAGGGACATCAAATAAAGATGAACAAACGGCTAATCGGGCTGAGACCACCAAGATAATAAAAACAGCTAGTTTGACCCTTGACGTAAAATCGGTCAAAGAAGCTATGCAAAAAGCCAAGCAAACAGTAGAAAAGGCTCACGGATATGTTACCTATGCCAGCATTAGTAGCCCAAACGATTACAATATTTACGGCAATGCCACACTAAAGGTTCCCGCTAAAAACTTTGATGGCCTAGTATTAAAGCTGGAAGCTTTAGGAAAAGTAAAATCCGAAAATATCAATGCCCAAGATGTTACCGAAGAATACATGGATCTGAATACCCGTCTTAAAAATTTACGCATCCAGGAAAATGCCCTGCGCGAATTATTTAAGCGCACCGGCAAAGTAAGCGATATTTTAGAAGTGGAAAGAGAATTATCGAGGGTTAGGACACAGGCTGAAATCATTGAAGGCTCTTTTAGGGTTTTAAAGAATAAAATCAGCTATTCTACGATCAGCTTATCAATCAACCAAATTCAAACAGCAGTACCAGAATCATCCACTTCTTTTGTTGACGCTATGCAAAGCGCTTTGCGGGATGCCTTAACCGCGCTTGCAAATTTATTTTCATCTTTTCTGTCTTTTCTTATTTGGCTGGTTATTTTTGTCCCAGTAGTTTTACTTTGTATTTTCGTCTTGTGGATAATATTTTTTCTTATTCGAAGACGCTTTGTACCCAAATCATAATTTGAAGGGAGTCGTAACAGTATAATGGCAAATTCTGAATTAAAGATTTTTTCCGGATCATCCTGTCCCGAATTAGGCGAAAAGATTACCAAGTACCTGGGAGTTGAACCTGGCAAGATAAAGATTTCCCGTTTTGCCGGCGGAGAGATTTACGCCCGTTTGCTGGATAATGTCCGCGGTCACGGGTGTGTTATCATCCAAACCTGCAGTGAAAAAGTAAATGAAGACCTGATGGAGCTTTTTATTATCATTGATGCCATGAAGCGGGCATCGGCCAAATCAATCACCGCCGTTATGCCTCATTTTGGATACGCCCGGCAGGATCGAAAAGCTGCTTCCCGTGAACCAATTTCCGCTCGTTTAGTTGCCAATTTACTGGAAAGTGCTGGAGCAGATCGGATAATTACCATGGATCTGCATTCTGACCAAATTCAAGGATTCTTTAATATTCCAGTGGATACTTTAACTGCCTTGCCGCTCTTTACCACATATCTAAAACAAAAGGATCTAAAAGATGTTGTGGTAGTTGCTCCTGATACTGGTCGTGCCAAAGTTGCCAAAAAATTAGCCGATCGGATTGGGGCTCAATTAGCCATATTACACAAAGTACGAGCCGAGCATCATCAATCATCCGTCACTCACGTAGTAGGGGATGTGAAGGGAAAATCGGTCATTATAACTGACGATATGATAGATACAGCTGGAACAATTACCACCGGCGTTTGCGCACTACGGGAAGCTGGCTGTCGGGATGAGATTTATGTTGTAGCCACACATGGTATTTTGTCCGGTCCAGCAGTAGAGCGCATGGCGAAAGTCGGTTTTAAGGAAGCCATTTTTTCGGATTCGGTGCCAATCCCAGCCGAAAAACGATTTAAGGGCTTAACGGTTTTATCCTCCGCTGAAATCTTAGGAGAAGCCATCCGCCGCAACTTTGAAAACAAATCAATTAGTTCATTGTTTGATTAATTACTATGCAAAAAATAAACATTGGTATTATCGGTTTTGGCAATATTGGATCAGCGGTAGCAGATGCGATTGAAAAGAACCAGTTAAGCATTGCAGCTAATACCGGCTTTGAGCTAATAGTTAATAAAGTCTGCGATGTTCGTAAAATTAAAACTTCCTACTCCCTAACCCCTAACCCATATACCCTGATCGAAGACCCCGCGATCGACATCATTGTGGAAGCCATGGGAGGGGAAAACCCCGCGCTAAAAGTCATCTTAGCTGCCTTAAACGCTGGCAAATCGGTCGTTACTCCTAACAAAGAAGTAATTGCCAAGCATTTACCTGAAATTATTGAAGTAGCCCAAAAAAATATGGTTTTAGTCTTATTTGAAGCGGCGGTTGGGGGAGGAATTCCCATCCTGCGTTCACTAAAAGAAGATTTGGCTGGTAATCGGATCAGCGAAGTATATGGAATCGTTAATGGTACAACCAATTATATCTTAACCCGCATGACAGAAGAGGGGATGGAGTTTGACGCTGCTTTAAAAATTGCTCAGGTAAAAGGCTATGCTGAACCCAATCCCAAAGCCGATATTGAAGGGTATGATGCGTCTTACAAGGCTGCGATATTAGCTTCAGTAGCTTTTGGGGCCAAAGTTGACTGGAAAGCGGTTGAATTTGAAGGCATCACCGGAATTGCCATTGAAGATATCTTGTATGCCAGCGAAATCGGTTACAAAATAAAACTGCTGGCCGTTGCTAAGCTTATAAACGATAAGCTTGATGTCCGTGTCTATCCGTGTCTTGTTCCGTGTTCCCATCCATTATCATCCGTGTCAGATAACTATAACGCTATTTACGTCAAGGCCGATCCCGTTGGCGATCTGATGTATTATGGGCAAGGCGCAGGGGGAGGGCCCACAGCTTCTGCAATCATTGCGGATATAATTGCCGCCGCACGGAGTAAGATACAAGAAACAAGTTACAAGTTACAAACTTATAAGACAGCCAACGCTTCGCAGTCTGAAGCTCGCTATTATCTACGCTTACAAGCGCCAGATACCTGTGGAGTTTTGGCGGGGATATCCAAGACTTTTGCTGACCATGACGTTAGTATTGCGGCGGTGATGCAAAAAGAAACTATAGGCAATAAAGCCACGATTGTTATTCTGCTACATAAAGTAAGAGAAGATAATTTAAACAAAGCCATCGCGGCGCTTAAAAAATCTGCGGTAGTCAATAAAATCTGTAATCTGATTCGGATAATTTGATATGCCGGTAATTGTCTGGATCCTGCTTGCCACTATCACGGTTAGTCTTATCTCCCTAGTTGGGGTAATTTCGCTATCGATTAAAGGCAATCTTTTGCAGCGGATTTTGCTGCTTTTAGTGGGTTTTTCGGCTGGGACTTTGATTGGTGGAGCCTTTTTGCACCTTTTGCCTGAAACATTGGAAAGATTATCGACCCCAACTACGTTTCTATTTGTTTTGATTGGCTTTTCCTTCTTTTTTATTATGGAAAGGGTTTTATTTTGGCGGCATTGCCATGATGAACATTGTTCATATCATTCTTTTACCTATTTGAATTTATATGGCGATGGCATTCATAATTTTTTGGATGGGCTAATTATTGCGGGAAGCTTTGTGGCTGGTATTCCGGTTGGGATCGCAACTACCTTGGCGGTGATTACCCACGAAATCCCCCAGGAATTAGGTGAATTTGGTGTTTTGATTTATGGTGGATTTTCAAAAATGCGAGCTTTGTTCTTTAATTTGCTCTCGGCTTTAATGGCCGTAGCTGGTGGGATTATTGGCTATTATTTATCGCTTAATTGTTTTGGTTTTGATGTCTTTTTACTCCCTTTTACTGCCGGTGGCTTTATCTATATTGGAGCCAGCGACCTGATCCCCGAACTCCACAAAGAAAAGGTTAGTTGGAAATCTAATCTGGCTTTTGCCAGCTTTCTGCTTGGCCTACTCTTTATGTGGGGGACGAAGCAGCTGCTAAGATGAGTTACAGCTTCAAAGTTTGCGAATAAAATATGCGAATAAAATAGTCTGCAATTTCTTCTTTTTCTTCTCGATATATAATTAGAATATAATCCAAATCTAATTTTATTGGAGAATCAAATGCCTGTTGGGTGTATTGCCTCTTTCGTCGGGAATCAAACTGTTTTTCAAAATCCTGCTTTTACACAATTGGATTCCTGTGCTTCTTCTAACTCTATAACTAGTTTATTATGTCCAGTAATCAGTTTTTTCCCAGGTGAAAGATTAGCGGACAATTATGCTTGCAGAATTGAATCTTTTTCGAGTGAAGAAGATATCTTTTCTAGAATAGGGCAAACACAAAACCTTTCCAGTGCAATTGGAAAGGAATTTTATGGATATTATGATTCAAATTACACACTAGTTGTTATAAATTCTCCCTCCTCTTCAAGTCAGGGAATTGACTTTGTTGATAAGCCCGCAGGGACTATTCCATTCCACACTCATCTTAGCATCCCCTTTGGTAGTAAAATTGATCAATTTCATGCTGATTATGCAATAAATTTGGATGATATCCCTTCAGAAGCGGATATTGTAGCCTTTTTATCTTCTCAAACAAATGAAGAAATAATATGCACTGAAAAGTTCTTTATTCGAATGAAAAAAACAAAGCAAGCTTTACCTACGCAAGAATTTATTAAACAGTTTGGTGTCTTTCAGCAAGCCAATCCAAGAGTCACTAGTCTGCTATCAAGCCCAGACATAAAAATGCTTGAATTTGTTTTTGTTCAATATTATATTAGTAAATATTTCAGAGGAACTTCGGAGGCATACAGATATTACAATTCCAATAGTTTTATTGATATTTGCCATGATATATTTGGAATAGAAATACAAATTTACAATCGAAACTCTGAGCTTTTACCCGCAGAAGAAATTAACAAGAGTTTTTTTTCTGCACCTATGACAATTGAAGAAAGAAACAACATATTGGGCAATTATAATAGCCTGACTTTGCCGCTAATAAAAGCTTTTATTGACGCTGCCTTACCCCAATAAACGCATCTGCTTCAAGATTGCTATCATCAAATTCTCCAGGCTCAGATCCGTCTCCAAAAGGGGTATATTGACCATTTGACTGATCTATTGTCCTATAACCACCGACATTCCCTCCACCGGTATCTAAATTTACTGCTTCTTTTATATTTGGTATTTTTTCAATTATTTTTGATAATTCATATAAAGTAATAAATTCGTCTATTTGTACAAGTGCAAACCCGCCTGAATCCAGGGTAATCAATACTCGGCGGACATCTCGATCTGTATCTGAGCTTGTTGGGACAATACTCTCACCATTGTGAACAAGTAAATGGCTCTGAAACATTGTCCCGCCAGAAGACATCGCCTCTGCGGCAAGTGCTACCATTTCATCGGGATTAGCTTGTAGTATTTCTGGTACTCCATTTCTAATAACCACTGCTCCGGTAGATGAAGATGGATATAAGTTAGATGGAATCCCATCTCTAATTGAAATTGTTCCAGGAACAGTTGTGCAGTTCGGATAATTACCAACAGTCACTGAATAATTTGCTGAACTAAATACGATCCATCCTTCTTGAGCTGCTTTTGGACCATTCATCTCTTTCGGAAGATATTCTAAGGATGCAATATTTTGGTCAACAACAATAATTTTTCCAACTATGGTAGGGGTCCCATCAATTAGAAGGCTTATATCTATACCCGCAACCCCTTGACCACCAAACAGTATGGGGGTTTCAGATGTAAAGGAAAGATCAGCATTGATATATTGAGGATCCTGCCCACTATCAATTAGGTTTGCTTGTATTTTCATCGATGTGCCAGAAGAATTACTGCTGTAAAGGCTAGCAACATGTGCCACCCCAGCAATCCTACCTCTTGATCTTGGGATATATATTCCCATTGATTCAGCTAATGGTCGAATTGATTCCCTGTTCATATTAGACTTTTCTGCTGCTTGCACATATTTCATGGCTAATATTTGGCATCTTTGAGCTAATTCTACTGCATTATCTTTCACAGCTTTTTGGTAAACCTGCGATAATTTCTCCAAACGAGTCGGAATTGCCTGGGATGATGGAGATAGCCCTTCGGCTTCCCATAACCTTATGGCATTACTTTCTTCAGATAAGGGAGAACCACAAGACTGAGTCCCTACATTCCAAAGAGCTTCATCGCAGCAAATTTCTTGCCTTTTATCTTGTCCCGTAACTGGGGGAGAAGGAATAAGGTAGCTTGGGTATAAACCATAAGATCCAATTTGATAATCACCCATTGTATATTTCCTCCATCTATATTGAATATCGGGTTAATTAGAGGAAAACTTGCAATAAAAATTTATTTTATTGAGGCTTTAATAAAGTAGGCTGGATAACCTAAGGTTCCAAAAGAGGCGGTGCTAGTGGACGAGTGGTATCTGTAATAAGTTGATGGGCCCCCATCAAGATCTAGAGCAGAATCAAGATTTGGTATTTTATCAATTAGTAAATCCTGACAATCATACAAGTCAACAGGAGTTTTGATAATTACCAAAAAGGCATTGCCTGAATAGTCTGTAGCCAAAATTGTCCTTTCAAATTCATTTTCGGTGTCACTTAATATTCCCCTTTCCCCATGTTCAATAACTAATGGGCCATTTTGGATAGCAAAATTTACATTTCGGTTTGGGGTAAAGGACACACTTCGATCAATCCTTGCTCTTCCATTATATATTGAAAAAACTCCGCTCATAACTTTTTTATCAGATATTTGAGAATAAGGCAAATTGTCATAAATTAATAGCCCGTCTGGATTTCTTTGATCATTAAAGTAGCCCCCATTAAAAACAATGGAATTATTGGCTGGATTGGTTTCATTGTCCTGTGCTTCAGATTCTTGTAAAAACGTAAAATTGATTTTATCAGGATTCAGAGACACAATAGAATAATCTAAACCAAAATACGTTCCTTCCGTATAGATCATTGGAGTATTTCTAGTTGGAGTAATAGATGGTTCTTTGCTACTACCAATAAATGATGATGTATGCTGGAATAATAAATTAGAAATTGATGGAATATTTAACATTGTATGTTTATATAAAAAAATATTAATTAGGTCATTTATATTCTATAACATTATCGATAGATAGTTCAAATAATTTCACGCGATTTTAAATTTTTTACATTATTAATCTATAAATTGATCGAAATTTATGCAAGTTAAAGGCTTCTAAAACCCGATATATATAGTGATGGCTATTGAATAAGCCGTCAAAGAGGATCAATTGTATGGTGAATTCTGTACAACTTAGTGGCCCAATATTAGCACTTGCAACTGGCGAGAGCTCAGAAAACGCCAATGTTGATAAATTATATTCGGATCTGGTTGCAGCTGGTGTTCTGCGAGAAGGTGTTTCTGCCGTTGCAGTAAAAAGGGTCTTATATCATGGGATAAAGGCCAGTAGCCAGGCTGGAACACTGACCTGTAGTGTTAGTTATGTTTATTCTGAACTTAATCGGATCGGTCTATTAAAAGAAGGAACGACTGAAGAAAACATCGTAACTGCCTTTTCAGTTAGTGGAAAGATCCAGCCAAGACAAGCCGCAGCTAGTGCTGCAGGAACAGAATTGGCCACAGCTAGTGATAGACCTGCGGTAGAACATACTCTTAACCGGATTGAACAATCGGCTTATAGTTCAGCAATGGGACAACTAACCACTGGCCTTCAAAGCTACGATTATCCTGGTCTTTTTAATGAGTTACTTGGTCATCTATATTTTAGCCATGGTTGTATTCATATGTCCCCGTCAGACACCAGTGCTCTTGCCCTTATTGCCCCAGAAGGGTTGATAAGAGACGTAAAGCCAGTTACGGAAGGCCTAGATGCTGCAACTGCCAGCGCGTTAGCTTCAACCCCACAATTATCGGCAGTAATATTTGAAAAGGGACTTGATGCCGTGGCAACTGAATGGAGTCAAGCACAAGAAGTGGTGCTAGAAATATATACAAAAGCAGATGTGAGCAAAATTATTGTGCGGGTTGATGGACAAATGTATGCGCAAATAAATATATCTGGCGGACCTCCCATGGAATATTACGTTCCAATCGGTTCCGATAGTCGCGGAATTCCCCAATACGATACTGCTCTGGCAGGCCGTTCGAATGCCGGTAGATTTTCATTAATGTATGTTACCGACCATTACCGGAGTCAAACCTATGCTTTTACCACGGCTATTCCACAAGGAGCTGAATTATTGAGAACTGGTAGCGGGTGGGTTTGGGTTGGGGATGATGGTACGCAGCAGACAATCAGTCCATTCATTGCGAATGAACTCGAATTGCTTAGCTATGCACCACCCCCTGGACAGCGAATAGTTATTCGAAAAGCCGAAAATGGCCAAATTGAGTATACCTATAAATCTTCAATCAGTGAAGAGGTCACCGAAGAAAATGTTGGGCTTGGAAGAATTAAGATTGAACTTGGTACAGTTACATATAAAACATTCCCTCCTGCAATAGCAGAATCCATAATTCAGGACTTTAATTTTGCTAATTATCCAGCCTATACCCAAATTTCACAAAATAGTGGCAGTACCTGCTGGATGCTAGAGGAACCGCAGACAAATCCTGCTAAAGTTGACCGTAAATCTGCCGCAAAACTTAATTCAACCCTTTCAACCAACTTTGTCTACTATGATGTTGAAAAAAATGGAGATGGGAATGTAGTAAGCGCTAAATGGGGGAGTAACGATTTCTCAAATTGGGTTTTTGTTTTTGAAAAAAACGGGGCTCGTTCAGGTGAAGTTATTCATTCTACTCCAACAATTGATAGTGATTTGAGAATGATAACCGATATAGCATCTTCAATAATGGTTAATGGCTGGCAATCAACTTTTAAAAGCACAGATACTGCCGGTAGAAAATTGCGTTTTAATCAATCTTGTAATCATTTTTTAAGTGATTTTGCTCAAAATCCAGCTGCAACCTCAAAAGACATAAATGAAACTTATATAGCCTATTATAAGTTGTTTCATGGGGTTCCCTATGAGAATTTAAGAGATTTTGAGCAATGGGCTATACCATTAGAACAAGTAGCTGCTCACAAATTAGTAACTAATTATATTGCTACCGGAAGATGGGACGCATCAATCCTTAATGTAGAAGAAAAAGCAGCATTAGACCAAGCCAATGTGGATGGGACAAGGGGAGGAGGGCTGGTTTTATCGGAAACTGCAACCAAGCGAATAACTGGAATCTATTTTTCCATGTATGAAAAATCAAATATTATTCAAAAATATTCTGATCAATATGTTTTATTATTTTCAAAGAAAGGAGAACTTGAAACCCAAGGCAGGAAGTTAAACGAGGCTTTGACCAATTTTGGAATTTCAACGGCAAATTATGCGGAACGCAGAGAAATTGTAAATGCTTTACTGACTGGCAGACTACAGTATCAAAATCTTACTCAAAACGAAATTGCTCTTCAAATTGCTGAGTTTTATAATATCGACGATCTTACCTCTATCATCCGACCGGATGTTACTGCAACTGATGGAGCATCAGCAGCGGGAAGCTTGATAAACGGAACGTTTTAATTTACGGCAGGATTAAGATCCTTGTCCCGATCGGAGCTTCCTGCCATAAATATCTAGCATGCCGATTTTCGATGGCAATACAGCCAAATGTCCAGTCAGATCCAGTAACATATTGTCCTCCGGCAGATACTGTAGCTTCTTTTATTATAACCTCAGGATATTGTTCTGCCGCTTGAGGATGAATCCCAATTAATCCTCCCATTGGGCCACCTGAAGGACAATATCCACCAGAATGAGCAGCAAATCTTTGCTGCATGATTACATTATCTTGGATGATTGAATTTCTACGAGCTTTATTTATTATACCAGCGCTAAAAGCAGCTTCAGCGTCTTGGATGTTGGGATAACTCACATCTAAAAATACGGTAAAGCTAGAAGAAGGGGATTGTCTTTTATTACAGACAGCGTATTCTCCTTCGGGAGTTCTCCTGTCGCCGGCTTTTCTTTTAGGTCCGGCTAAAGCGGTAGAATTACCTTGTTGGTCAATCCCTAGCGCAACCGGAACAGGGAAAGACATTTCGATTGTCGTGGGAGTATTAGCAAAAAATGGTTCGTAATCTCCCCAGTTCACATAATCATTAACCAAAATCCCGTTTTTAAAAAAATATAAGAGTTTTTTCGATTTACTGATAACAATTACCGGTTCAGTGGGATGCTGGTCAGCGTAATTTTGAGCATCAATATCAAGTGTTGCATGATCAACTTGGGGTCGAACAATTAATTTCCCTTCAGTTACAATGGCACGAGGCGGTTGTGAAGGAACCAAAGAAACAGCGTCTCCCATTATTTTAATTTCCCTTATTCAGAAATTGTATCGCTAGGGGAGGTTTTGCTAAAACTATTTATTGTTGATAAATATACCAAATCAATACCGGATTTTGGTCCCAAGTCGAAATAGTAACAGGTCATTTGAGAGCGGCTAAAGAATCCGGTTAAAGCATCAAAAGTGTCATGTTCTCTTAGCGTGACGAATGCCTTATCATTAATTCCATCGTAATTTAAATCAATAGCAAACTCAGTCTCCCCATTTGGTTTAACATCGGTTATTCTTAATTGTTGCCTGAGTAATCGATTAACATTAGCATTTTCTTTTATTTCAATTTCTTCGGATATAGTACTAAAACTACGGTCAGTTTCTGACATCGAAGTTACAGCGTTTATCCTTAATTCAGTTGCAGATTGTCCTTCTGTTTGACTTTTTGCATATTGATATGCTTGTCTCAGTGATCTCTCATCCATAATAGGAGAGGCCCCTGATCTTTCAGCGATAGATAAATTACCCATATTTATTCTCCTTTATTACCATCTAAAACAGAAGTATTTTGAGCTATATATTCTTCGTCACATTGTGGTATAAATTTCACTTGACTTCTTTTTCCCCCTATATCACAATATTAACTCGAGGGGGGTGAAAATATGAAAAAGATAATAGTTCTATTAGTTATGCTAGTTATTGCTTCTTCTTGTGTCTTTGCGGCCACTACTGTAAAACCAAAGGTAGTTGTTAAACCAAAAGTAGTGGTAAAACCAGTCGTAGTTCCAGTGGTGATTGCTCCTAAACCAGCCATGTTATGGTCAGTTAATGGTGGTCTTGCCGCCGGTGGCGGAAAGATTGGATTATCTGTCCAAAAGCCCATCAATGACCGCTTTGATATAACTGGTGATTTAGGATATGCCATGGGAAATGGCTACTCGGTAACCATTATCGGCGCATCTCTTAAAATGCCCGTGCGAGAGAGATTAAATGCTGGACTTATGCTTAATTACTCCAGTTATTCTCAAGCAGTTAGTATTCCCGGAGTAGGGGATATTACTACGCTTGGCAGTGTAGGTTTGGGTGTTTATGCTGAATATATGGTGGCAGAAAGAATCAATGCACAGATCGGTTACGATACAAGACTTGGAACAGTAGCTCAAGTAGCTTACGTATTTAAAAATTAATTTTTAACTCACCCTCTCGCTTGTCTGGCAGGGGGTGAGTTTTTTATTGACTTATTTAGCTGCTTTTGCAATAATTACTGCGTGAAGAAATTTACCGCACTATCTAGCATTTTATTTATTTCAATCCTTGTTTTTTCGTTTGTTGTGGGCTGTGGAAGGAAGGCACCTGATGATACAACTACCACTACCGCAACTGGGACAACCACCACAACATCTACTAGTACCACCACCACTCTTTCTCCCTCTGCACCGATCTTATTATCACCGCCTAACTTAGCCAGAACGAATCATTCAAATGTGTTTTTGGTTTGGGATCCGCCTTCGGTTGAAACAGATTCGATTGTTAGTTATGAGGTTACTTTTTCTACTACCCATGAATTTACCCCCTCTGAAACAATCATAACCACACAAGGGGCCATTACTAGCTGGGAAACTGGGATCCTCATTGAAAGTAATTATTTTTGGACTGTACGTGCTAAGGCCAGCAATGAAGTATGGGGAGACCAAAGTGTTCCTTGGAGGTTTTTGGTTGATTTTACTTCACCCGAAGCACCAACATTAATTCGCCCTATCGGCAATGAAGCCACCAATGAAGCCAGACCGATTTTTTCATGGAATGCTGTGCCGGATGTAGCGGGCATTGCTACCTACGAAGTAACTATCGATTCGGTTGTAGATGGGATGGTAATTGGATCAATTACAACCTATGAACCCGTTTCTAATTTAGCAAATGGAGCACACTCTTGGAAAGTAAGAGCCAAAGACAGGGCCAATAACTGGGGAACCTTTTCATCGACTGAAACTTTTAGTATCGATTTAACTCCTCCCTCCATTGAATCTTGTTCTCCAACAAATGGGGCAACTAGCATCTCGAGAACCCCTTCAACAATTTTAGTTGTATTTTCAAAGACGATGGAAGCAGCAACGATAAATTCTTCAACTTTTCACGTATCCAGTATTAATGGTGGGGTGATTTCTGGCGAAGTTAGCTATGCTCCCACTACTCGTACTCTTACCTTTACGCCCAATATCACTACGATTCCATATTATGATTACAACGCTACCTATGTTTGTTCCATCGATGCCTCAGTTCGTGATTATGTGGGCAACACATTTGGCACTACTGCCTCTTTTCAATTTAGTACTATAAGCCCAGCTCAGTATGTTAACCAGAATGTTGATACAACAGGAAATTGTGGGGAATACACCTCCCTAGCTATAGATAATGATGATATTTGCCACATAAGTTATTATGCCTCAAACCCTTCAGGAGATGGCTGGTTGAGATATGCAACAGGGGAAGCTAGCCACTGGACTACTTTCGAAGTCGATGCTGGTACAGGAGTCGGACAATACTCTTCTATCGGAGTAGGAAATAGTGGAAATGTATATATCAGTTACTATGATTTGGGTAATACAAATTTAAAAATCGCCTCAATGGAAGCCGGAAGCTTAACCTGGATAAAATCAGCAATTGATAGTACGAGTTCTGATGTTGGCAAATATACATCCTTAGCCATTCAGGGAGATAATCCTTCGGTTACATATTATGATACTACTTTAAAAAAATTAAAATTTACAACAAAGGGTGGTGGCAGCTGGCCAACAAGTTATGTTGAAAGTTTATCCGGAATATCTGAAGGCGAGTGGGCTTCTCTTGATATAAATTCTAATGGGCAGGCAAATGTGAGTTTCTATGATGCCACAGATGCTTGCTTAAAATATGCGATTAAAGAACTTAGTTCTGATTGGACGGTAACCACAGTTGATGCTAGCGGGGCAGTTGGGCAATACTCTTCACTGTCAGTTGATTCGAATGATAAAATACATATAAGTTATGGCGATGCGACTGATGCCGCAAATATTTCCATAAAATATGCTACAAATATTTCTAGTTCCTGGGAAACTGTTACGGCAGTCAGCAGTGTTGATTGCCAAGGCACATCGATTGCGGTTACTCCTAGCAGAAACGTCTATATTGCTTGGTACGATAATGATAATGGCAACGTAATGCTTGCTTCAAATGCTTCGGGCTCTTGGGAAACGAGCACTATAGATTCTTCTTTCTTTAACGTAGGCCGCTGGCTTTCACTAAAGCTTGATTCCACTGGCTGTATTCATGTCACATATTATAACCGCGATCCAAAAGATCTTATGTATTCACGCTCCTATGATTTGTAATATAATGGTCTAACGTGAAATTATCTAGCATTGGTGAATTTGGTCTCATTCAAAACCTCTCAAAACTAATCGGAAAAGCACGGCAGCCGGTAGTAATTGGCGTAGGGGATGACTGCGCGGTAATTGGGGGATCAGGGGACCGGGGGATCAGGAAAACTGGGACATATTGTTTAATCACGACAGATACGCTAGTTGAAAAAGTTCATTTTAAACTCCACAACGATATCGCAGAATATAAGGTCTTGGGCAAGAAAGCTATGGCGGCTAATATTTCTGACATTGCAGCGATGGGAGGATGGCCAACCTTTGCGGTGGTGACGATTGGAGCAAAGAAGAATACTTCAGTCGAAGCTATTACAGCACTTTACCGCGGAATGCTCTCCTTGGCCAAAAAGCATAATATTCAAATCATTGGTGGCGACACGGTTTCATCACCTCTGGGATTGATGATCAGTATTACATTGCTGGGAGAAGTGGAAAAACAATACATGCTAACTCGCTCCGGAGCTAAAGTGGGGGACGTTATACTGGTTACCGGTAAATTTGGGGGGGAAGCGGTTAGAAGGTTTGATATTAGAAAATCGAAAATAGAAAATAGGTGTAGGGACGCGCGGATTATTGCAAAGTCTCGACTTGCTTCAGCCATGATCGACTCCAGCGACGGACTGGTTCGCTCGGTTAGCGAGATTTGTCGCGCCAGTAAGATTGGGGCTAGAATCAATCCAGATTTGGTTCCCATTGCCTTTGGTGCCAATTTGGAGCAAGCTTTGTATGGTGGCGAAGAATACGAACTAGTCTTTACGGTTCCTAAGACAAAAGCTAATAAACTTAAATCCTTGCTTTGGAAAAAACTACGCTCTAGAATCAGTATAGTTGGGGAGATTGTGGGGAAGGGGATTAGATTGGAGAATAGCTTGGGAAACAGAATTAAGCTAAAAAATGGTGGGTATGAGCATTTTAGATGATGAGATTTAGAAGTGAGGTAATTGGAAATGGGAAGTGAGAAAAGAAGTGTGAAGTTAGAGGTAGGAAAAGTAATAATTCAGAATCTCACTTCCCATATCTTATTTCCTAACTCACCTCTCACTTCGAATTACCCCATTTCTAAGGTAGATAATATTAGAACTTATGATCAACAATAAAAGAGTAATCAAAAGCTTTAAAAAGCTAGTCCGCATTGACAGCCTTTCTCTGAAAGAAGGCAAGGTTATCGCTTATCTAAAAAAAGAGCTAAATTCCCTTGGCATAAAAACCATGCAAGCCGGAAAGCCGGATGGAGGAGAAGCGGGAAATTTGCTCGCAACTATACCGGGCCGAAATTGCCAAGGTCCAAGGCTGCTATTAAATGCCCATGTCGATACGGTTAGTCCCGGAATTGGAGTAAAACCGGTCGAACGGAAAGGATATATTTATTCGGATGGAAAAACGGTCTTGGGAGCCGATAATAAAGCCGGAGTTGCGGCCATCCTTGAAGTTTTAAAAGTCCTCCATGAAAAGCGCCTAAATCATCCACCGCTGCAAATTATTTTTACGGTCTGCGAAGAAATGGGGCTATTTGGTTCTAGATCTTTGCCAAAACAATCTATCAAAGCCGATTTTGGAATTGTGATGGATGGTGGAACAATCAACAAAATCATTCTGCAGGCTCCATCACAAATCAATCTTATCGCCAAAGTACACGGAAAGGCCGCCCATGCTGGTATTAGGCCAGAAGAAGGAGTAAGCGCCATTAAAGCCGCTAGTGAAGCGGTAACCAAAATGAAGCTGGGAAGGATTGATTTTGAAACTACTGCTAATATTGGGATCATTCAGGGTGGGACGGCCACCAATATTGTTCCGGATGAAGTCGAATTGCAAGGAGAAGCTCGTAGCCATCAAGTTTATAAACTAAATAAACAAATAAAGCATATGGAACAGGTATTAAAAAAAACATGTGCCAAACATAATGCCACAACCAGCATCAAAACTACTCACATGTACAAAGCTTTTCAAATTGATCCATGTAAAAAAATTGTAGTCATGGCCCAAAAAGCGGTTGCAAAAGCTGGTTTTGAACCTCTTCTCGATCGAACTGGGGGCGGATCAGATGCAAATATCTTTAATGCTTTGGGCATTCCATCAATTATCATGGGCGTTGGCGCCCACAACATTCACTCAACGGCCGAGCAGATTGCCATTTTGGATTTGATCAATGGTACCAAGATTTTATTTGAATTAATCAAAGAAGCCAACAAGCATGCATAAACATAAAATTGACAAAGAAAAATCCCGTAAGCTCATCTATTCAGGTCGCTTATTAAACTTAAGAATTGATACGGTGGAACTGGCTGACGGCAAAGAAGCACAGCGCGAAGTCATTGAACATCCGGGAGCGGTTGCGGTAGTAGCAATTACCAAAGATAATGAGCTGGTTTTGGTTCGACAATACCGACAGGCAACCGGAGAAATCTTACTCGAAATACCTGCTGGCTGTGTAAATAAGGGTGAGTCGGGAGAGGATTGCGCCCGCCGCGAATTGGCAGAAGAAACAGGTTATCATGCTAAAAAGGTAAAAAAAATCTGGCAAGGATTTGCTACTCCGGGATACTCAAATGAATTAATTCAGTTTTATTTGGCGCTTGATCTTAATTTGATGCAGCAAAAAACCGATCCGGATGAATTTATTGAAGTTGATTTAGTTGATTTTGAAGCTTGCCTGTCGATGCTAAAACATGGCCAAATCAAAGACCTAAAAACCATGCTGGGCATCCAGATTGCCGATTGGTTTATCCGCGGTGAGCTTTAATCTATGGAAGAATCCATAAAGGAATTTTTAAGCTTTATTATAATTGAACGCGGCTATTCTAGTAATACCGAACAATCGTATGGACGGGATTTGCGGCAATTTCAAAAATATGTTAATGATGCTGCCATTGCCAAAATTGGTAGAGAGAGCATAAAAACCTATTTGGAACATTTATCGGATAAAGGCTACTCGGTCCCATCGATAGAACGAAAACTAGCTTGCCTCAAATCATTCTTCCATTTTTTGCAAAGAGAAGGGACGGTTAGCAATGATCCCACTGGCGATTTTAGATTACCCAAGAAAGCGAAGCGGCTACCTAAAGCGCTGAGTATTAGTGAAACTATTAAGCTAATTGCTGCTCCTCGGGAACATAATTTTATTGCCTGGAGAGATGCTGCGTTACTTGAGTTGCTGTATGCCACTGGGATGAGAGCTTCTGAAATAGTTGTTCTAAATGTATCCGATATCAACCTAGCAGTTTCTTTTGTAAAATGCTTTGGTAAAGGTTCAAAAGAGCGGATTGTGCCAATCAATAAAACGGCACTAGCTGCCATTAAAGTTTATCTGGAAAAAGCCCGCCCCTTGTTTCCACAGCACGATGATAAGGCCTTGTTTTTAGATAAAAACGGCCAGCGCCTGTCGCGGCAAGGAATCTGGTTAACAATCAAAAAATACGTCAAAAGCACCGGCGTCAAAGGCAAAACTTCACCCCACACTTTGCGCCATTCTTTTGCCACCCATTTACTGGAAAAGGGTGCCGATTTGCGCTCGGTGCAAGAAATGCTAGGACATGCGGATATTGCCACCACCCAAATCTATACGTCAGTTTCTCGGGAAAGGCTTAAAAGGATGTATTTAAAAGCCCATCCCCGTGCTTGATGGTGTATAATTAACATATGTTCAGCCTAGAATTCCTCTTAATCTCGCTGCCAATATTGTTAGTTACCATCACTATTCACGAGTTTGCGCATGCATTGGTTGCAGATAGGTTAGGGGATCCTACTCCTCGTTTAGCGGGACGTTTAACTTTAAATCCCATTAGCCATATTGATCCGATTGGTTTTTTGGCCTTAATCCTGGTTCGTTTCGGCTGGGCTAAACCAGTTCCAATTAACCCCTATAATTTTAAGAACGTTCGTCAGGGAACTATGCTGGTTAGTTTAGCCGGGCCACTTTCCAATTTCTTTGCCGCCTGGGTATTAGCAGTCATTTTTAAAAACGTTCCGCTAGCTGAATATTCTGTTGTCCGGCAAGTACTAGATTACGCCATTTGGATAAACATCGCTTTGGCAGTATTCAACTTAATTCCTATCCCGCCACTGGATGGTTCCAAAATCTTCGACCAATTTATCCCTTATCGCTACATGGAATTTTTGCGGCAAAATGGCCTTATAATTTTGTTAGTCTTTATCATGTTTGGATCTCCCCTTCTATTTGGAGTGGTTAATTTTATTTATTCGTTGCTTGTTTAAAATGAGCCAATATCCTTACCTTGATTCACTCGAAAAGTTTGGGATTAATCTCGGACTGGAAAGAATTGCGAACCTCCTCCAACAATTAGGCAATCCACAAACCAAATTCAAATCTATTCATATTGCTGGAACTAACGGAAAAGGTTCAACAGCAGCTATGGTCGCTTCAATCTTAAAAGAAGACGGCTATAAGGTGGGGCTCTATACTTCACCCCATTTACTAGACTACACCGAGAGAATTAAGATAAACGGAGTTAACATCGCGAAAAGAGAATTTGAAAAAGGGTTAAGAAAAATAAAAAGATGGCCCGTGATGGCCCGTGAAGGGAGGAGAAGGCTAAAGGCGGGAGAGCCGACGGTTTTTGAAGTGTTAACTGCCGTTGCCTTCTGGTATTTTGCTAAGCAAAAAGTTGATTATGCTATTGTTGAAGTGGGGATGGGGGGACGGCTAGATGCTACCAATGTTATTGCTCCGTTAGTTTCGGTTATAACCAATATTGACTTAGAACATACCGAAGTTTTAGGAAACACATTGTCGAAGATTGCCAAAGAAAAGGCCGGGATTATTAAACCTGGAGTTCCAGTTGTAACCGCCGAATACAAAGCAGAGCCATTAAAAGTAATTAGGAAGACTTGCAAAGAAAAAGGATGTGCCTTGCTGGAGATTAAGAAAGAAAATCGAAGAGAGAAAGTAGACGGTAGAAAGTGGAAATTAGAAAATTGGAAGATACACTTAGGTCTCCCAGGCCCACACCAGCACTCCAATGCCGCTTGTGCACTGGCCACCATTGAGTCCGCTAAAATTAGGGTTACGAAAAGAGCCATTCAAAGAGGACTTAAAAATACTCTGTGGCCTGGTCGCTTTCAAATTATTGCAAAAAAGCCTTTGGTTATACTCGATGGGGCACACAACCCTGCTGGAGCAAAAACGCTCAAGGTGACGATTGACCAATTGTATAATGGACAGAAATTCACTCTCATCTTTGGCTGTCAGAGAACCAAGGAATATCAAAAAATGCTTATGCTCTTAAAACCAATATTTGGCCAACTAATCGTCACCCGCTCAACCAATGCTCAGGCTGCCGAAGCTAGAAAAGTCTATCAATGGGCAAGGAAGCATTTTGACAAGGTTTATATGACAAATTCTTTTAGTGAAGCTTTTATGCAATATAGTAATGCATCACTCATCATTACTGGCTCATTGTTCCTTGTGGCAGACGCATTAAAATGCCTTGACGCTAAGGCTGCCGCATAGTAAAATTGAACCTCAATGTCTGAACCCTTTGAAACTGACAATTTAGAGAATAAAACTGCTCCGCATAGACGTTTTCATTTCAGTAAAGGTTTTATTCCCTTTGTCGTTTTAATTGTGGTGGTGGTGGGCAGTTTTTGGATCAGTTTTGAACTGGGAATGCGGATATTAAACGGTGGAAACAATAATGTTAATAAAATTATTCCGTCGGATATTCCTGAAGTCCCGCCCGAAATTGCCAAGCTGCAAACCAATAAAGTAAAACTAGTTAAGCAGCCATTAAAAGCAGTAAAAAGCACAGCGGTTATTAATAAACCACTGGCAGTTTTTGCTAACCCAAAAAGGATAGTGAGGACAAAAAGTTCTGGTTATTATAAAGTTCAAGCTGGCTACTTTTACGACCAAAGCTCAGCTAAGGCTTTGGCTGAAAAATTGTTGGGGGATGGGTTTGATACTTATGTTAAAAAAGTTGGGACAGGGTGGAGAGTGCAAGTTGGCGCTTACAAGACTAAAAAGCTTGCCAATGTTATGCAAAATTCACTTAAGGTAAAAGGGTATAGTTCTAAATTAATTGTTGAGTAGAAATTTAATGTATCAGGTGCCTCGACAAGCTCGGCACAAGGAGGAATAAGAATGGGATTGTATGATTCGATTTTTGGTCACTTTTCGAGGGATTTAGGTATTGATCTTGGAACAGCCACAACCTTGGTTTTTGCAAGGGGAGAGGGAATTATTTTATGCGAACCCTCTGTGGTTGCCATAGATAAAGATACCAACAAAGCGCTGGCTATCGGTAACGAAGCAAAAGCCATGTTGGGTAGAACCCCAGCTAATATCGTTGCGGTTCGTCCTATGCGCGACGGGGTTATTGCCGATTTTGAAATTACTGAAATGATGCTGCGCCATTTTATAACTAAAAGCCATAACCGCAGTGCTTTTGTAAGACCGCGCATTGTAGTTGGGGTTCCTTCGGGTATAACTGGGGTTGAAAAACGGGCAGTCTTGGATGCTGCGATGCATGCCGGCGCCCGCGAAGCCTATTTGGTAGAAGAGCCAATGGCAGCAGCAATTGGGGCTAACTTGCCAGTATCTGAAGCACAAGGCAGCATGATCGTTGATATCGGCGGTGGCACAACCGAGGTTGCCGTTTTAGCCTTGGGAGGCATTGTCGTTTCAAAATCGATCCGCGTCGCAGGGGATGAAATGGATGAAGCCATCGTGGCCCATTGCCGAAAAAACTATAATTTATTAATTGGTGAAAGAACCGCCGAACAAATCAAAATTGATATCGGTTCTGCTTATCCTCTTGCCGAAGAAAGAACAATTGAGGTTCGCGGTCGGGATCTGGTAACCGGTCTTCCTAAGACATTAACTTTGACCTCTTCTGAAGTAAGAGATGCCTTGGCGGATCCAGTAACCACCGTAGTTGATGCCGTTCGCATGACTCTAGAAAGAACACCGCCCGAATTAGCTGCCGATATCATGGATCGCGGCATTGTAATGGCGGGTGGAGGTTCACTTCTTAGAGGTTTGGATAAACATTTAGCACAAGAAACCGATATGTCGGTTTATGTGGTAGATGATCCTATTTCTTGTGTAGCTTACGGAACAGGAAAAATATTAGAAGAAATTGATACCTTAAAGAAGGTATTAATTATGCCCAAACGATCCAATCAGTGATTAGCATTCGACCTTACAAAAAAAGAAGATCCTTTTTTGTCCCAGGTATTTTGTTGCTTCTGGCGGGTTTATTGCTTTGGATTTCTCCCAATATATTAAGAACCTCGCTATCAATAGCAGTTTGGCCTCTGCAGACGGTTGGTTCATTTGTATGGTGCAGGGCAGCAGAAATGCCAAGCTCGCTTTTTAAATTATCTTCGGCACTGCAGGAAAATGCCCAATTGAGAGCCGAGTTGCGTTTGCTTAAGGCCAAATCCAAGGTGTACGATGGATTATCATCCGAAAATTCTAGGCTGCGTTCAGAAATGGGCTTTAGGCAAAGCCGTCCCTACGCTTTAAATTTGATAGTCTGCCAGGTAATTAGCCGCAGTCCTTCTCCTTGGTTTACTGTACTTAGTTTAAATCGTGGTTCCAATTCTGGCGTTAAAGTGGGAAGCGCCGTTATTTATCGCGAAGGATTGGTTGGAAGGGTAGTTGAAACAACCCCAATTTCATCCAAGGTAATGCTCATTTTAGATGCTAACAGCTCAATTGCTGCAGTAAATTCCAAAAGCCGCGATTTTGGGGTGGTGGAAGGTGGCGTGCAAAATAAATTATTTATGCGCTATGTTCAGAGCGGGGCAAGCATCGCGGTTGGAGATACCATTACCACCTCTAACCTTTCAACTCTTTTTCCTTCCGGAATACCCATCGGCACCGTAACAAAGATTATGAAAAGCGAACAATCTCTTTTTTACCGGATTGAAATCAAACCAGCCGTAAGTTTTTCTAAATTAGAAGAAGTTTTTGTAGTAATCTAAAAATGCGAATAGTTAAAATCGCCATCTACCTCATTAGCATATTAATAATTCAAAACGTCTTGCTTGGTCGAATAAACATTTTTGGCGGTTTTCCCGATTTAATTTTAACTTCAATCATTATCTTTTCGGTTCTTACGGAAATTGAGTCGGCTACCATCTTTGCTTTTTTGGCCGCCTTTTCCGCAGAGTTATTAGGTTATGGGGTTTTTGTTAGCCTATTGTCAAAAGTACTAATGGCGGTTTCAGCCAATATTCTGCGGGATAGTTTTTGGGATGATAAATTTAGCCTATCCCTTTGCTTTGTCACCATCTTTACCCCAATCACCCTTTGTCTGGAAGCTTGGATCTTAGGCTTTTTCTTTGGCCATAATTTTTTGCTTTGGGGATTTATGGGTACGATTATTAGTTCTACTATTTTAAACAGCTTAATGGTTTTTGTTTTATTTCCGATCATCAAAAGGTTGTCTAATAATGATCAAGATAAATAGAAATAAAAATATTGCACTGACGATTGTATTTATTTTAATCTTTTCGGCGCTTTTTTTACGTTTATTTTATCTGCAAATCATCCAACACCATAAATTAAGCGATCTAAGCATTGATAATGCAGCCAAAATTGTTTCCGATCCTGCTCCGCGGGGGATTATCTATGATCGGAAGGGTAAAGCAATTGTAGAAAATCAACCGGTATTTTCAGTCCATGTTTTACCTTATATTCTAAACAAAAAGCCAGCAAATGAGCGAAAATATATTTTAAACAAGTTAAGCATTTTGCTGGGAGATAAAATTGATTACAAAGTTTCGGCAACTGAACCAATTATTGTAAAGGACCATATTCAAAAAGAAATCGCCATACGCATCCAAGAAAGAAGATTAGATTTGGATGGTGTGGTGGTTCGAACTTCTCCCGTGCGGCGTTATCCGTATGGCAGCGCAGCGTGCCATGTTTTGGGATACATTGGTGAAATCCAGCGAGATGACCTTTTGAAATTAAAAGAAGAAGGCTACAGAATTGGCGACTTTATCGGCAAAGATGGGTTGGAAAAAGTATATGATAAACAATTGCGGGGAATTGATGGCGGCAAAAAAATCGAGGTTGATGTGTACGGTAACCCGCTACGGATTTTAGAATCACTAGAACCAATTCCCGGAGCAGATATGCAAACCACCCTGGATATAAATCTGCAAATGGCGGTTGAAAAGGCTTTGGGAGCAAAGGCCGGGGCAGTGGTGGTAATGGATCCAAAAACGGGGGAAATATTGGCTCTGACCAGCCATCCTAATTACGACCCTAATTTATTTGTAAAACCAATGGAAAAAGGGGCGTGGGCCAGTCTCAATAGCGCTTACCATCCATTTATGAACCGCGCATTAGCCATTTATCCGCCGGGTTCAACTTTTAAAGTAGTTACTTTAACTGCCGCTTTGGAAGGCAATTTTGCAAAATCGCAAGAAATGTTCAATTGTCCCGGCTATTATCGTATCAATAATCGTATTGCCAAATGTTGGAAAGAAACTGGCCACTGGGCAATAAACATTGTTGAAGGATTAGTGCAATCTTGTGACGTAGTCTTTTATCAACTTGGAATGCGCATCGGTCCCGACGAACTTGCCAGTTATGCCGAAAAATTTGGTTTGGGTTCACGAACCGGCATCGATTTACCGCAAGAAAAAAAGGGATTAGTTCCTTCTAAAAGCTGGAAAAAAGACACACTACATGAACCATGGTATGAAGGGGAATCAATGAATTACGGAATTGGACAGGGCTATGTTCAAGTTACCCCCATGCAAATGGCAGGGGTTTATGCTGGAATAGCCACGGGAGCTATCCCAAAACCTTATATTGTCACTAAAATAACGGATAGGAACGGAATTACCATCACAGAGGGAAAAACACGGATCGCATATAAAGTTCCCTTATCAGATAAAAATATACAAATTATTCGCAATGCTTTGCGGGAAGTTGTTAAACGAGCCACTGGCATTGTAGCCAAGGTTCCAGGAATCCCCGCCGCTGGTAAAACCGGTACGGCTGAAAATCCGGGCTTGCCACATGCCTGGTTCATTTGTTATGCCCCTTATGATAACCCTGAAATTGTGATTGTAGCTTTTGTTGAACATGGTCAACACGGGGATCAAGCCTCTGCCTCCGTTGCTCGCGATATTTTAACCTGGTATCGGGATAATCGGCTAGAAAAGAAGTACGCCGAGTAATGTAATATGATAAAATTGGTATGAAGGAATTAATTCTAGGAGGTTTTTCAATGTTAATACGAAAAAATATTTTTGGTTTATTGTTGCTTATTATTTGTTTGTCCCTTGTATCTTGTCTCTTGTTTCTTACGCTAGGCTGCGGATCAACCATTAATTCCGCTACCACCACTACTGCAACGGTTACAACAACTAGTGGAACCGGTACAACCACCACCGGGACTGGAAGCACTACAACTACAATTCCGGCACCGGAAGGCACCTGGATAAGCCAAGTAGGTAATCGTGAAACCTTGAAATCAGTTAAATTTATTAGCAGTGAAGGTTGGGCAGTGGGATACAAGGGTGTTATTGTACATTCCACTAATGAAGGGATAACTTGGACTGCCCAGACCAGCGAAACAGATGACATCCTTTATTCCGTTGCTTTTACCAATAGCAGTAATGGCTGGGCCGTAGGTGAGAATGGAACCATCTCACACACCACCAATGGCGGAACAACTTGGATCCCCCAGACCAGCGGAACAAGTACCTATCTTCGTTCTGTCTCCTTTATTGACAATAACAATGGCTGGGCGGTAGGGAGTGGCGGTATAATCATACACACCTCGGATGGCGGGACAACCTGGGCAGAACAGAACAGCGGGACACAAGATACTCTTTATTCCGTTGCCTTTACTGATAGCAATAATGGCTGGGCTGTGGGTAATAGTGGAATAATCCTGCATACCACTAACGGGGGAACAACCTGGCTCGCTCAGACCAGCGGGACGGCCGAAGTACTTTTATCTGTCGCATTTATTGACAGCAATAATGGCTGGGCAGTGGGGACTAGTGGAATAATCCTGCATACCACCAACGAAGGAACTACTTGGACCGCTCAGACCAGCGGGACGGGGCAGACCCTTGCTTCTGTTTGTTTTACTGACAGCAATCATGGCTGGGTGGTAACATTGGGAACTGGAGCAGTTTTACACACCACTAATGAGGGGGAAACATGGAACGAAATTTATAGTACCCCTTCTTCAGCAGACCTAAACTCTGTTACTTTTACCAATAGAAATAACGGATGGGCAGTAGGATCGAATGGATTAGTCTTGCACACATCAAATGAAGGGGAAACATGGACTGACCAGATAAACGATACTACCCAAAATCGATCAGTAGCAATTACCGGGACCGATAATTGCTGGGTAGCGGGAACAGGTGGAAAAATTTTGCATTCTAGTAACGGTGGAACGACCTGGATAGCCCAGTCCAGTGAGACAACTGCTACCCTAACTTCCATCACTTTTCCGGACAGCAGTAATGGTTGGGCTGTGGGCGGATCGGGAACAATCTTACACTCTACCAATGGAGGAACAAATTGGACACCCCAGACCGGCGTTTCGGGAAGTATGGCTTCCATTGCTTTCACTGATAGCAGTAATGGCTGGATTGTGGGTGATAATGGAAAAATCTTTCATTCCAGTAATGGGGGAACAATCTGGACGGTTCAGACCAGTGGAATAACCCAGAATCTATCTTCCATCTTCTTTATTGACGTTAATAATGGTTGGTCTGTGGGACTAAGTGGAACAATCCTTCACACCACCAACGAAGGAACTACCTGGACGGCTCAGACCAGTGGAATAACTCAGTCCCTTTATTCCGTCTTCTTTACTGACATTAATAATGGCTGGGCAGTGGGTGATAATGGAATAATTCGTCACACCACCAACGAAGGAACTACCTGGACGGCCCAGACCAGCGGAACAACTCAGTCCCTTTATTCCGTCTTCTTTACTGACATTAATAATGGCTGGGCAGTGGGACTAAGTGGAACAATCCTTCACACCACCAATGGCGGAACAACTTGGACTACTCAAACTAGCGGGACAAGCCAAAACTTATATTCCGTTGCTTTTGTTGACAGTAGTAATGGATTGGCGGTAGGGAGTAGTGGAATAATATTAAAGTATGGGGTGGAGTAGGGTTAAGTTAACTTTGCCCGGGTATCTGGGGATCAGGGGATTAGGGGGACAGGAAGTTGAATAAATCAATTTACTATGATAAAATTGTTACAGCAGAGGAGAAAATAAATGGCTAAAGTAGAAGTAAAAGCAAAAGACAGAATTCAACTCGGCAAAGAAGCCAAAAAAGTAAGAAGAACTGGTTTTATCCCGGCAATTGTGTATGGGCACAAGTTTGGTTCTTCTCCCGTTGCTGTTGATATGAAGGAATATGTAAAAAAGGTTTTGCGCTCGGAAAGCGGCACTAATCTTATTTTTGATCTTATCGTTGAAGGATCTAAAGAAACAAAATCAATTCCGGTAATAACATACGCTATGCAAAAAGACACCATGACCGATGAAATTATTCATCTTGATTTTAAACATATCGTCATGGATGAAAAAATAAAAGCAAAGATTCCAGTAGAATTAATCGGAATTCCTTTTGGAGTAAAAGACGAAGCAGGTGTTTTGGTTCACGGATTGCGTGAAATTGAGATTCGTTGCTTTCCTGGCGATATTCCGGATAAATACAACGTTGATGTCACTCATCTAAAGATAAACGAATCTATGCAAGTTGAAGATTTGAAAGTTTCTGATAAGATTGAAATTTTATCGGCTAAAAACGAAATGATTGCAACGGTTACTCAGCCCACCAAGGAAGAAGTGGTAACACCTGCGGCTCCTACAGCTGAAGAAGCTGCCGCCGCTACCGCAACTGCTGCTGGAACGGAAGTAGCCGCTGAGGGCGTTAAAGAAAAATCCGCACCTGGAGCTGCCCCAGCTAAGGAAAAAGCAGCCGGAGCTGAAAAGAAATAAAAGATTGCAAGTTTTTCCCTTTCTTTTTCGATAATATATGTAGTAGAATCAAAGACAGCTTGATAGCTGTCTTTTTTTTGAGGAAAAGCAATGGCTGAATTTACGACTGAAGGCGGGGGAATTCATCCTGGAAAGCCAATTATTTGGCCTACCGGAAAACCAACTTCCTCGGCACCTGTTAACCCAGCAGAACAAGCACAAACCAGCGGGGGAGTGCGTGGTGTCCCAGCAAGGCCCGCTGCAAAACCGGAAGAAACATCCCCAGTACAACCAACCCAACCTAGCACAACGCCCGCTGCTGCGGCCAAAGTTGCTCCATCGGTTGTTCGGGCGCTAACGGTTGAAGACATCCGTTCCCATCTATTAAATAATCAAATTAACCCCACCGATTTTAATACCAAATTAGCTTCTTTGATGTTGCGCAGTGGGGTAGAAATATCGCGCACTAATTTTGTAAAAATATTATCTATGCTGCAAGGCACCAATATGTCCCAGCCCATGCAAGAAGCAGCGGTCCTTTTACTAATGAAAGGAATTGATTCTCCGCAAGCCGTAAAAGTACTTGGCCAATACTTTGCTGAAAACCCAGGTTTAGCCTCGCAAATGATTGGAGTGCAAGAATCAATGGCCAATCTAACAACGGCCTTAGGTATGAGCAAAGGACTTTTAGAACCCACCCTTATCGCCCAGTTAAATGGATTACTGGCACAATTTGACAGCAATTTAAAAAACCTTACGGAAAAATTTTCGGGGGACAAAATTTCTGACCGCCAAAATTTAGTAAATGATGTTCGGGCCTTAAAATCATTACTGCAAGGAGTACAAGAAAAATCACCCAACGCTAATTCGGCTGAGGCCCAAGTTTTGTCTTCATCGCTTTCCGAAATGCAAGGAAAGCTTGACGGAGTTATGCAAAATCTATTGTCTCAGGCTATTTTGTCGCAACCTGGCAGGCAGGAAGCCAACTATATTTATCACGAAATACCCAATAGCATGACAACCCCTCCTAAGAATTTTGAAATTGTGATCAAACGGGATGGGGAAGGGAAAGACTCCCAGGTTGATCCTAGCAATACCCAGATTGTCATGTCGATGGAAACCACCAATATCGGCAAAATGGTGCTTTCGATGTACATTAAGGATAACAAAGTGTATGTGGTCTTTGTTTTTTCTGAAAAAGACTACGGAGAAGAAGCCAGAGCTTCGATTGCTAAAGAATTTGGTGATTTACAGCAAAAACTAGCTAAACTAAATTATATGGTAACCGGATACCAGGTAAAGGTTGATCCAGCATTGTGCAGCATTCGACCATATTTGATACCAATGATCTCAAAACTGGAAGACATTTTAAAAAGAATTGACATAGAAGCCTAGAAGGCCCGTGAGGGCCCATGAAGGCAGAAAAAGGCATAAAGAGGATAATGTGGCGGAAATAGACGAAAAAATTGTTGGCCCGGGCGAAGAAGGTTCCCCAGAAGGGGCAGCTGCGCCAGAGAGAAAAATGGCGGTGGCATTGCGTTACGATGTTGATCGTGACAAAGCGCCTTTAATCTTGGCCTCCGGCCGCGGCAATTCGGCAGGCGAGATACTAAGAATTGCTGAGGAAAATAAAATTCCACTTTACGAAGACCCTGAACTAGCAAAACTATTATCTAAACTGGAAATGGACACCGAAATTCCGGCTGCTCTTTACACATTGGTGGCCGAAGTTCTCTTTTTTGTTTACAAGCTTGATCGCATGGCAGAGAAACGAGAGCGGGTAGTAAAACGGATTCAAGAAGAAAAGAAAAAATAGTAAATTTCTCGCCATAATATTGTTTGACAATTACCACATTCCATTCTATAATTTTTGCAGCATGCAAGACCACATTTTTGAAATCGGTGGCGCTGCAATAGACAAATCAGAACAAGAATACAAGAAGCTGATGGACAACATTGTTTATTCGCAGATCCCCGGCTATCGCGAATCATCTGTTACCTCCCGTTCATTCCCCATTGAGCTTGAAGCCGCTAAGCAACGATTATCTCCCATGAAGCCTCAAGTTGACGGTTCCTATTTTAATCAAACAGCCGGCGCTTTAATCAAAACCGACGGGCCACTAGATGTTGCATTGGGCTCCGATGGTTATTTTGTTATAGAAGGCAATTGGGGTGAAGGGTATACTCGCGACGGACGATTTCATTTGGACAAAGATGGGAGATTATTGTCGGTTGCCGGTAATTTCCCGGTAATGGGACAGGGAGGAGCAATCACTGTTAATCCCGAAGGCATGATTGATATCTCGCAAGATGGCGACATTAGAGTAGACGGCGAAATAGTTGACCGACTGAGAGTCGTAAAACCCGAAAATAATTTGTCGCTTGACCCGCTAAGCGGAAGCATTTTTAAAAAAGGGGATCCAAACGATGCTTTTATTGATGTAGAAGATCCTCGAGTAATTGTGGGTTATGTGGAAGGATCTAATGCTGACATTTCTTTAATGATGATGAAAATGATTTCTTTGCAAAAAATTTCTGACATTAATACCGGCTTTATAAAAGATCGAAGTAACAATTTGAGCAAAGCAATGGAATTAGGGAAGTCACAGTAATAAAAGGAGGATAAAAAATGTTTCAACCACTCTACGTTGCAGCCACCGGACTTTCGGCGATAGAAGACGAAGTTTTAAACATTACTAATGACCTAGCGAATGCCAAAACCACCGCATATAAAAAAGTGCAAACCGATATGGAAGATTTATTCTATATCCAAAAAGAGTTTAAAGATGTTCTTTATCAAGAAATGGCAGGGTACGATGCCATGCCAGTGAACGTGGAATACGGAACTGGTGTTCGCGTTGCTTCTACTTCCCACAATTTTGCCCAAGGAACCCTTGAGACCACCAGTCGCCCACTAGATTTGGCAATTGAGGGAGATGGTTTCTTTAAAATAAAAATGGCAGATGGTTCTTCTGCCTATAGCCGAGCAGGGAATTTTCACATGGATAATGCTGGCAACATGGTAACCCCCAGCGGAAATATGCTTGATTCAGAAATTGTTTTTCCAGAAGGCACAACTTCCATCCTAATTGGCTCAGACGGGATTGTGTATGCAGCGGTGAATAACGAATCGGCTTATTCAGAAATTGGACAGATCGGAGTTGTTCGTTTTCCCAATCAAAACGGCTTAAAAAATGTTGGCCAAAATTTGTACCAAGCCACTGATTCTTCGGGCGATGAAATTCTTGGCGTAGCGGGAGAAGAAAGCTTTGGTAAAATCAAACAGTTTGCCCTTGAGCAATCCAATGTTAATGTTATTTCCAGCATGATGGACCTAGTTATGGCACAAAGGGTATTTGATACTATCACTAAAGCTGTCCAATCATATGAATCTATGCTCACAAATCTTTCTTCAATGAGACAGGGGTAAATGAAAAAAATACTAAGTATATTATTGGGGATAGGGCTATTTTTCGTATCTAGCTCGTTGGCTATGGAAAACCCCGAAGGACGTTTAACGCAATTAATTAAACATTATGTTATTAACAAATATCCTGATTGGTCGGGTTTAGAGGTTCGTATTACCTTTAAAGACACTGATCCAGCTTTTGCTAAACTGACTGCGGTTGAAAATGCTGCCCAGTTAAAGATCAGTTCAACTTATAAATATTTTCGCCCACTTGGAAATGTGGTATTTCCGATACAAGTCAAAACAATCAAAAGAACTGAAAAAATATTTGTGCATGCAAAAGTAGAAATATTTAAAAACATCGTTGTAGCTTCGCATCTTATAAAACGCGGTCAAACCATTACTCCTTCCGATTTAAAAATTGAGCTAAAAGACATTGCTCTTTTCCCGCAAAAATATTTTACTAAAATAGATCCTATCTGCAGTAGCGAAGCCAAAACTGTTATTCCAGCCAAAAGCACTATTTTTACCTGGATGCTAAAAAAAATCCCTTTGATTCGGCACGGCGATCGGGTTACAATTCAGGTAGTTAGCGAAGGGATTATTATTAAGGCAAAAGGAAAAGCCTTGGGAGACGGAAGCATGGGAGATAGAATTAACGTTCAAAGAGACGACTCTAAAAAACCGCTTAACGGAAAGATTATTTCGGCAAGCGACGTTGAGGTTGTATTGTGAAAAATGCAAAACAAAGTTTAATCCTTATTGCTTTGTTTTTTTTAAGTGCAATTTTTACTCCTTCTATTGCTGATACCATTTGGAATGACCAGAGTGCTTCTCCTTATACGACCGAAAAAGCCTATAAGCTGGGAGATATTATTAGCATTGTTATTGCAGAAAGCACTAAAGCCCAAAACAATGCTGGCACAAAAACGGATGTCAAAGATGATTTGGCGATGAAATTAAATCACACTTTAACCCAACTAGCGCCTATAATCGGAACTAATTTACAATTTAATGCCAGTTGGGGAAACAAATATTCTGGCCAAGGACAAACCAGCCGCACTAATTCGGTCGCGGCGCGAATTTCAGCTTGGGTTACGGATGTGCTGCCCAACGGAAATCTTTCAATTATTGGCAAGCACAAAGTTACCGTAAATGATGAGATGCAAGAAATTACTATTTCCGGAATTGTACGGCCAAAAGATATCAGTGGCTCAAACACCGTCTTTTCCTATCAAGTTGCTAATGCAGACGTTTTGATTAAGGGAACGGGCACTGTTGCCGAAAGTGAATCGGCCGGTTGGCTTACGAGGTTTTTAAATTGGCTATTCTAAGATCTTTGCTGGGAATATTTTTATTTTGCTGTATAGCTATTTCTGCATTTGCTGAATCTCCAGCTATCCGTATCAAAGAGTTAGCCCACGTTCTAGAGGCCAGGGACAATCAATTAATTGGCTTTGGTCTTGTTGTAGGCCTAAAGAATTCGGGTGACAAAACGCAAACCGGTTTCACCCAACAAGCTCTCACCAATCTCATTTCTCGGATGGGGGTAGTGCCTCAAAGCGTTGATTTTAAATCACGCAATGTTGCCGCTGTTATGGTAACAGCTACTTTGCCGCCTTTTGTAAAATCGGGTCAAAAAATCGATGTCACAGTTTCATCGATGGGAGACGCAACTTCTTTGCAAGGTGGAACCCTTTTGCTGACTCCCCTCCGAGGAATCGATGACAAAACATATGCAGTTGCACAGGGTAGTTTGATAATTGGGGTCGATCCATCACAACCAACCGTTCCATACGTCCGCCAAAGGCAAACAACGGTTGGAAGAGTCCCTAGCGGAGGATTAGTCGAAAAAGACGTAAAGGTATCATTGGGAGACAAGGGTGTTTTAACAATTGTATTAGATAGTCCGGATTTTACGACTGCAACCCGTGTCTCCAACACCATTCAAAGAAATGGATTTGATGCTCAAGCTAAAGATGCTGGAACAATTGCAGTCCCTCTTGCTGGCGGGGAAGATCTGGTAGCGCTTATTTCACAAATCGAAAATTTAAAGGTTGTCCCAGATATCGTTGCTAAAATTGTGGTTAATGAGAGGACTGGTACCATTGTCATAGGAGAAAACGTAAAGATTTCTCCAGTTGCTGTTTCTTATGCCGGCATAGACGTAATTGTGGGAAATGTTAACATGTATTCCGAAACGACCGGCAGTGAAGACAACCCGGAAGATGTCCATAATCGCGCTTATTCCTCGGCTAACGTAAAACGATCCCAATCCAACTTTAAGGTTGTTCCATCGGTTGCCACCCTTTCAAACTTGGTTAATGCCTTAAATAAAATTGGGGCTTCACCTAAAGACATGATTGCCATTTTGCAAGCTATGAAAAAAGCTGGGGCAATTAAAGCTGAATTAGAGGTAATATAAAATGGTTGATGCTGTAAACAACGTAAACAACTTACAATCCTTGATGGCAATCAATGGAGTTAATGCTGATATTATACGAGCCGTCCAATCAGGCAAACAAACCTCTCAAGACGAGTTTTTGGCCATGTTTTATAAGGAAATATTGAAACAATCCATAAAGCCTTCTACCTTAGGCTTCTCTGACGATTCTACCAACGCTGCCATTGGAATGTATGGGGCAGATGTTTTACTCGAAAAATTGGCTATCCAATTGGCCGATGACCAATCAGCCAGTTCAATTTTTGATCAATCAGTTGTTCCGCCTGTCGTAGATCAGGTAATGCCAGAAGAAGTGGAAATAAACAGTAATGATTTTGAATAAAAAAACGAAACAAAAAAGAGTGTTACCGCAAGCATTAGAAGCTTATATGCCGCTGGTACACTCGATTGCTTCCATGGTTTCGGGAAAAGGTTTACCCCCCAATATCGAGTACGATGATTTGGTTTCTGATGGTACAATCGGGTTATTAAAAGCCTCTGATAACTTTGACCCAAAAAGGGGAGTAAAGTTTGAAACTTATGCTTCCTATCGCGTTCGTGGTGAAATCTTGGATGGTTTAAAAAATTATAGCCCGGTACCATACCGAGTTCAAGTAATGGTACGCGATTTAGCCAAAAAAGGGGTCAAATCCGTTGTTAGTAAAAAAGAAAAAGAAGAAGAGGAAGTCCTAGAAAAGAAAGAATTAAGTGCCGACGAGTTTAAATCTGCCGTAAAAAGAATCAAGAAAATAGTCTCGGCTTCTGCATTAATGTACTTATTGTCGATCGAAGAAATGTCTTCGGTTGGAATTGAAGCCGCTGTTCCTGGGGAGACAACCCCTGACTCCGAAGCCGAATTTGAAGAATTAAAAGGTAGAATTAGAGCAGCAGTAGGCGGGCTACCAGCTTTAAATAAACAGGTGGTTGAACTATTTTTTAACCGCGGGATCAATCAGCGAACGATTGCCATACAGCTAAAGCTATCACGTCCCAAAGTATGCCGAGTCCTTGCAAAATCAATGAATCTAATTCGGAGTAGACTAAAACATGGCTAATAATTACGAAATTGACATTTACGGGGAAACTTTTAGGGATCTGGAACGCTCCACCAAAATTACAGCTATGCGGCAAGAAGTAATTGCCCATAATATTGCAAATGCCAATACCCCCGGTTATGTAGCTATGACCTTTGATGAGCAACTTATGCAAGCTGTTAAAAAGCAAGACAAAAAGAAAGTTATTTTAGAAGACGAGTTAGCTGCTTTGTCCAGCAATTCGATTGAATATTCGGGCTATGTTAAAATGATAACCTCCAAACTAAATATCTTGAGAACCATAGCTAGGCAGGGTAGGTAGGAGAATTTAATATATGAGTTTAGATCGCGCACTTGAGATCAGCAAATCAGGCATTGATACTCAAGCCGAAATTGCCGAAATAATTGCTTCAAATCTGGCCAACATGAATACTACTCGGACAGTTTTTGGAGAGCCTTATCGTCGCTTGATTCCGGTAGTTGAGAGCAACTCCATTTCCTTTAACCAATATTTGGAGCATGCTAAAAGCAAATATTCTAGCGGTGGAGTAAGAATTTCTAATATCATGGAAGATCGCACCGCCTTCCGTAAGGTTTATGACCCAGGGCATCCCGATGCCGATACGCAGGGATTTGTTTTATATCCTAATGTTGACCAAGCCAAAGAGCAGATCGAACAGATAGCAAATTCAAAATTTTATGAAGCCAATATAGTGGCATACAATTCGACAAAGGGAATGCTACGCCAGGCCCTTGAGATTCAATAAAGGAGGAATAAGATGACCCAATCGATCATTCCAATCGATGCAGAAACAAAGTTAGCACAATTGCTTAATGATGGTGATTTTTTAGCTCAGGCAACAGGACCGTCAGCAGACACTACTTCTGTTAATTTAAATGCGCAGCCTAGCCCCGTCTCTTCTTCTAGCATGAAAGGCAACATGTTTGAGGATATCTTATCCAAAGCGATTGATTCACTCAATTCTGTTAGTCAATCCGAAAGATATGCTGATCAAATGATTAATAAATACCGCAACCGTGAAGCAGATCTCTACGAAGTTATGACGGCCCAGGCCAAAGCAAGTGTGATGGTACAATTTGCAACCACGGTAGTTAATTCTGCGGTTACCAGTTTTAAAGAAGTAACCCAGATGCAGGTATAATGTTTTTGAATAGGAGAAATTAATGGCAGAGCCAGCGGCTGGCGGTTTTGATATAAGGCGAATGCTCCTGCTTGGCGGGGTAGTTACCGTCATGTTGGTTGCCGTGCTTTTCTTTTTGGTTCGCGGTTGTGCTCCCACCATTAGTGGAGGCAATCAACTTACCACTATCTATTCCAACCTTGATCTAAAAGATGCCGCCAATGTTGTGGCCCGTCTTAAAGAATTAAATATTCCCTATGAAATAAGGGAACAAGGAAAAAGTATTGCGGTTGCCAAAGATAAGGCAGACCTTGCAAGAATCAGTTTAGCCGAAAAAAATCTGCCAGCGGGTGGCGTAGTAGGGTGGGAGATATTTGATGAATCAAAACTAGGCGCGACCGATTTTGACCGCCGCATCCAACTGATTCGGGCAATTTCTGGTGAGCTTTCTCGAACAATCCTTCGGATTCAGGCAATTGATGACGCACGGGTGCAAATTGTTATTCCTGAAACCAATTTATTTGAAGAAAATAAAGCTCCCGTTACAGCTTCTGTATTATTAAGGCTAAAAATTGGAGCAGAATTATCCGCCGAACAGATCAATGGCATTATCCATCTGGTTGCCAGTAGTGTCGAAAATCTACAACCCGAAAATGTTACTATTGTAGACACCACTGGGCGGATTTTAAACAGCAAACAATTGGTTAAGGCTGAAGTTGAAAATCTCCCTGAAGCTCCATTGCCTCCCCAAACTCCCCCACAAGTAGTTATTTCCGAAGAAGCGGGGCCAAAACCAAAGCTAAACGTCTCTTTCCCCAGCAGCACAACTGCTACCACCAATATAAAGGTTATTTCTACTACTAGCACAACGCTTTCTAAAGTGGTATCTGTTGCAACCCCTGAAACCACCATAAAAGCAACTCCTGAGGCAATTACAAAGGAAACCCCCTATGCACTGCTAAAACATGAAGAAAAGGCCAATTTGAAAATTAGAGTAAAAAAGGATATTGAACAAGAATTGGCAGGGAAAGCCCAGGAAATACTAAATCGTTTTTACCCAATAAATAGCATCATTGTTAAAGTAAATGTTGCACTAAAAAACTATCCCACTTCGACAAAATACTCCCTGGCTGAATTAAAAATAAAAAAGTTAACGGCCATTATTTTAATCGATAATCGGGTACAAGTTAACGCCCAATTAAAGAAAACCACCCTAAAATCAGCCGCCGCAGCTATTGGATATTCGAAAAAACGCGGAGACAGGATCATTGTCCAAAAGGTTCCGTTCCATTTAGCCACTCCTCCCATTGAAGCACAGAATACCCAGATAAATAACCTTTTTGCCAAACAAAATGGCCTCTTTTTGGGCCTTTCTGCCAATTTGCTGTATATTATTGCAGCAGTTGTTGTTTTATTTATTCTTCTTCTTTTTTTGCGCCGTGGCCGCAGTAAGAAGAGCACAGTACAACCATTTAGTAATTTGACTCGGCAAACAGAAGCTTCTTCACCCCCACCTCCCACCGCATCAACCGCTCGTCCATCAGTAGTTGATAGTGTCCGTGAAATGGTTGATAAAAATCCTGAAAAGATCGCGGATCTTTTGCGGTCTTGGTTAACGGAGTAGCAATGACATTAACCGGCAGAGAAAAAGCGACTATCTTCTTATCGATTTTAGGAGCTGAATCGGCTGGACGGATATTGCGCTATTTGCCCGAGGAAGTTGCTGACCTAATTGCCGCCGGAATCAACCATCTGCCTTCTCCCTCCCCAGACGCTTTGGCAGAAGTATTAAATGAGTTTAAAAGCTTTTTGGCTTTGCCTTCTGCTAGTAAAATTCCTACCATCGAACCAAAATCCCGTCCACAAGCTCCTAAAAAATCATACTCGATTTTGATGTACGAAAGACCGCAAATGGTGGCATTTGTCCTCTCCTTATTATCCGAAGATGAGAGAATTGACGCCTTAAACAGTATGGTGCGGGACAAATCACTGCTTGAAGAACTGTTAACTTCCCTCCGTGTTAATCCGTTAACCAATAAAATTGGCGATAATATTAAGGAATTATTTGGCGAAAGGCTATTTAAATAACATGGGGTTAATCAAAAGAGACCAATTAGAAGATAAAGGGATTATTGAACTCAAGAAAAAAGCGCTTCCTCCACCACCCAAAAAGCCTTTAGCCCCAATATTAAAACCATCGATCACAACCATTAGCCCACAATCTCAAAATATAGTTGAAGTAAAAAGTGAGGCGCAGAAAATTATTGATGAAGCCGTCTCAGAGGCGGAAGCTATCCGCTCCGAAGCCAAAGCGGAAGGCCTAAGCCTGGGGAAGGACGAGGCAGCTGACAACATTAAGGAATCATTAGTCACCCTAAACCAGGCGGTAAAAGAAAGAAAGAAAATAGTTAAAGAGTCAGAAAATGAAATCTTGCGATTATCGCTTAAAGTAGCGGAGCAAATAATCCGCTCAGAAGTCTCTTTACACCGCGATGTCTGTTTAAATATTGTGGCCGAAGCTATTGCTAGAGTTTCGGATCGTGAGCAAATCATTGTCCGGGTCAGCCATGATGATTCTGAATATTTAAAACGCTATAAAGACCGTTTAGCCGGCATACTAGATGGGGTTAAAAGTTTTTCTATCTTAGATGACCCCAATGTTGAACCGGGCGGCTGTTTAATTGAAACTAATTTGGGTTTTATTGATTCGCGAATCAGCACCAAATTAAAATCGATCGAAGAAGCCCTCATGAAAGCCACCAAAGAAAACGAAGAGGACAATTCCGGTCCTGCCTTGGATAGCGGCGAGGCTGTCTAACTGGCATGGTTACCGATATTGATTTTGAAAAATACCACCGGGCGATTCTTAGAGCTGATCTGGTTAAGGTTATTGGCAAAGTTATCCAGGTAGTTGGATTAATCATTGAAGCCCAGGTCGGTGGCGTTTCCGTTGGTGACATCTGCACTATTCGTATTGACAAAGAAAACCGCGATGCTTTTTCTGAAGTAGTTGGTTTTCGCGAAAACCGAGTTTTATTAATGCCTTTGGGGTCAACTTCAGGGATTGCCCCGGGAGCTCAGGTCACTGCCGCAGGTAAACCATTGATGGTTAAAGTAGGGAAAGAAGTATTGGGCCGGGTCTTAAACGGCCTTGGTGAACCAATTGATGGCAAAGGGCCATTGCTTGGTTTAGTAGAATATCCACTGGATGCCGATCCTCCCGATCCAGTCAAACGCCCCAGAGTTACTGATATTTTAAAAGTTGGCATAAGAGCGATTGATGGGATGTTAACGGTTGGAAAGGGACAGCGGATTGGCATCTTTGCCGGTTCCGGGGTTGGTAAATCCACGGTTATGGGAATGATTGCCCGTAATGCCGAAGCCGATGTTAACGTTATTGCCTTGGTGGGAGAGCGGGGACGTGAAGTCCGTGATTTTCTTGAAGAATCATTGGGAGAAGAGGGCTTAAAAAAATCAGTGGTGGTAGTAGCAACGTCTGATCAACCACCCCTTATCCGCTTAAAAGCCGCTTTTGTCGCCACCGCTATTTCCGAATATTTCAGAAACCAAGGGAATAAAGTAATTCTGATGATGGATTCTGTTACTCGTTTTGCTATGGCACAAAGAGAAATCGGCTTGGCCTCTGGCGAGCCCCCAACCACCAAAGGCTATACTCCTTCGGTTTTTGCCCTTCTGCCAAGGCTCATGGAGCGCTCGGGCACATCAGTGGTTGGAACCATAACTGCTTTTTACACCATCTTAGTGGAAGGTGACGACTTCAACGAACCAATTGCTGACCATGCACGCTCAATCCTGGATGGCCATATTGTTTTATCCCGCGCATTGGCTGCCCGCAATCACTATCCAGCCATCGATGTCCCTCACAGCGTTTCTCGTTTGATGTCCAATTTGGCTTCCCAAGATCAAAAGAATGCTGCCGGTAAACTGCGCGAAGTTTTGGCACGTTATGATGAAGCAGAAGACTTAATAAATATTGGTGCCTATGTTAAGGGGAGTAACCCTAAAATTGATTTCGCTATTTCCAAGATCGAGCAAGTAAATGGGTTCCTAAGGCAAGGAACCTTTGAAAAAGTAGGGTTTGAGGACACCGTCAATCGGCTGATAGGAATATTCAAATAATGGCGAAAGAACCAAAAGCGGGCAAAAGATTTAACTACGATTTGCAATCGGTCTTAAAAGTTAGGGCAATCAAGGAAAAAAAAGAAAAAGAAAAGTTTGCTGAAAAACAACAAGCCTATATGACTGAAAAGCAAAAAGAAGAGGCGATAAAACAAGATAAAATCGACAAAGAAAATGATTTGCGCCAAGTTTTTGGCAGGGGACAAATCACCGATTTTTCTAAAGTTCTATCACGCAAAGCACATCTCGAAGTTTTGAAAGACGATTTGGATAAACAAGTAGATAAAGTAATCGAAGCCAGCAAAAAGCTGGAAGAGCAGAGGGCTAAGCTGATCATTTCAGTCAAAGATAAAAAAATCATGGAAAAACACAAAGAAAAGAAACTGGATGAATATAATAAACTAATGAATGACCTCGAAACCAAATTCCTCGACGAAATTGCTACAGAAAGATTTAAGACAGAAAAGAGGGATTAATTCCAATATATTACCGTATCTGGTCAGCAATAGATTGGATTGTGGCTAGGTCTGTTTCTGTTAAAGGTGTTACCTCATTATTATCTGCAACCTTAAATCCTTGCCCATTTGGGAGCAATGCATAATAAGCATATACGTCTTTTTCGCTTGTTGCCTTATCGGCTTTACGCACGAAAACAATACTTCCTTTAGGAAAATCAAGCGAGTCAGCATTGTTAGAAGATGAAAAAGGAATATTAGTCGTTTCATCGTATGTTATCCCGGAGTCAAGACAGGCAATAGTTTTTGTTTGCTTACTGTGCTCTTCAATTAAATCTACCCTGTATTCCGGTGTTTGGACGAACCATGGATTTTTTAAAAAATAATCATTTTTAAGACATTCATCGCTGATTCTTTCTACTAATGAAGTTCTTAAAGTTTCGCTGGAGTTAATGGGGATAATAATGGTTCTAATCCCAACGCTATGAAACCCCTCTAGGCCTAAATCCATTTTAATTGCCAAGCGACAGCCCTTACGGAACATTTCACTTATTTCATCACTATCACTAGAAGGAAAAATAAAGGTGGTGCCTTCCGGAACGTCATGTTCTTGTAGTAAAGCTACAAGATCACGGGTTATGTTTGGTTTTAATTTAGATCCTTCTGTCACCAAACCTGCAAAATTAAAGCGACCACGAAATTCATTTTCATCAATAAGATATATCTTTCCGTTACGCAGTTGCGCTATAACTTTCACTGTAAAAACTGGGATCTTTACTGCTTCTAATTTGGGAATGCTAGTTTCAAGATGCCTTGTTATTGGCAAGGCGAATAGCGATCTATGAATGCCATTGAACATGTGATTCCTCCAAATTGGTATTATACGATTTTTAAACCGTACACATATATATCGTTTCGGAAGGAAAACAACTTGCATTAGTGCTGAAACCAAATTCATCGATGAAATCACCACAGAAAGATTTAAGCAAGAGAAGAGGGATTAAACTAAGCCACTTTTCTAATTTTGTCAGCCTTGAGGCATTTTGTGCAGACGTATTCTTTGCAGGCTTTTCCCTTGAGGATAATATTTATTTTTTGAAGATTAGGTCTAAACTTACGTTTTGACTTCATATTGCTGTGGGAAACGCTGTTACCGATAACTGCTTTTTTATCACATATAACACATTTTTTACTCATGATTGCTAGATTATAGCATAATTTATGCTAAAATGACAAATCCTTCGATGGAACTCAGGATAAATGTCAAATGACAAATGTCAAATTAGACACTCCCGCCCAATACGTGAAAGGCGTTGGCCCCAAAGTAGCGAAACTACTTAAAAAGCTTGGGGTGGAAACGGTTCTAGATCTGCTATATTTTTTTCCTCGTGATTATGAAGACCGAACTCTTATTAAACCCATCGCCCGTCTGCAACCCAGTGAAAACGAGATCATCCATGCAGAAATTACCAGTATTACCCACCAATTAACCCGCAACCGCTTTTCAATTCTAAAAGCTAGCCTGTCTGATGCTACCGGCAACATTTCGGCAGTATGGTTTAATCAGCCCTTTTTAATGAAAGCTCTGCGGCGGGGGATGAAAATATTTGTCTCAGGTAAAATTGAGTTTTCTCCTTATGATCACGCATTGCAGTTATCGGTAAAAGACTTTGAGATAGACACGGGGGAAAACGCAAAAATCGTACCGCATTATCCAACCACTCAAGGCCTCTTTCCTAAAGCCATTCGCAATATTACCAAAACGGTTTTAACTGATTATATAAACTTGCTGGAAGAGTATCTGCCGGCCAATATTAGAAAGGCCAACAATTTAATCGGTCTGCAAAAAGCCATTAGTGCGCTGCATTATCCTGAGGCTTTGTCAGAAATTGAATCTGCTCACCGCCGTCTGGCTTTTGATGATTTCTTTTTATTTCAATTAGAACTCGGTATGCGCCAAAAAGACGTTCAAAAGCAAAAAGGATATATTTTTAATGTTGATCAAGGTCAATTACTCGCTGCTGAAAACTCATTGCCCTTCAAATTAACCACAGCCCAGATAAGAGTCTTACAGGAAGTTTTAAATGATTTTGCGAGCGGTCATCCGATGAATCGCTTACTGCAGGGGGATGTGGGCTCGGGTAAAACAATTGTTGCCGCCTTGGCTGCCTATATAGCAGTAAAGAGCGGCTATCAGGTAGCCATTATGGCTCCCACCGAGATATTGGCGCAACAACATTTCAAAAAATTATCAGAAAACCTTCTCCCGCTTGGAGTCTCGGTGGGATTAATCACGGCTAATGTTAAAAACAAAGCAATAAAGAATGACGTGACGATTGGCACCCATGCCTTGATTGAAGAAAAGATTGTTTTTAATAAACTTGGACTAGTAATTATTGATGAACAGCATCGATTTGGTGTGCTGCAAAGGTTAGATTTATTTAAAAAGGGGAATAATCCACATGTTTTAGTAATGACAGCGACTCCCATTCCGCGTACCTTAGCCCTTATTCTTTATGGTGATTTGGACCGATCGATTATCGATGAAATGCCTCCTGGCAGAACTCCCATCAAAACCCATTTTGTAACTAACGCCAAAAGAAAATCGGCCTATAATTTCTTGCGCGAAAAGATGCAAGAAGGGAGGCAAGTCTTTTTGGTTTGTCCCTTGGTTGAACAATCAGAAACATTGGATCTTAAAGCCGCCACGGATGAAGCGGCCATGCTGCAAAAAGAGATCTTCCCGGAATTTAAAGTGGGCCTTATGCATGGCAGAATGAAGGGGGAAGAAAAAGAAATAATTATGGCTGATTTTCGCAAAAATAAAATTAATTTGCTGGTTTCAACTACCGTTATCGAAGTGGGGATTGATGTACCAAACGCCACAGTAATGGTAATTGAGCATGCCGAACGTTTTGGCTTATCGCAACTGCATCAACTAAGAGGGCGGATTGGTCGGGGAGCAGAACAATCATTTTGTTTTATGGTTGGCGATCCCAAAACCCCCGAATCAAAGGCCCGGATTAAAGCTATGCTAGATTCAAACGATGGCTTTTATATTGCCGAGGTGGATTTGAAATTAAGGGGTCCGGGAGAGGTTTTGGGCTTGCGTCAGAGCGGTTTGCCTTCCTTCCGGGTTGCTGATATAATTAAAGACGAGAAAATACTGCAGGAAGCTAGAATTGCAGCCTTCAAACTAATTGAAACGGAGCCCGAAATTGCGCGTAATATCTGGGAAAGCCAAAGGCCGAAACTTGAAAGTCCCGCCGGGCAACATCCGTCCGCTATCCAGCCAAGCTAAAGAAGCTCTCTTTAATATTCTGCAAACTAGAATCGCTGATTGCCTGTTTTTGGATTTGTTTGCAGGAAGCGGGGCAGTGGGAATCGAAGCTTTATCCCGCGGAGCAACGGAAGCAATATTCATTGAACTCGATAAAAAATCGGCCAATATTATTCGTGAAAACTGCGCAGCCTGCGGCTTTTCCAAGCAAGCGGAAGTTTATGCGACTGACGTATTACAATCCCTCAAAATCTTACAGCGGAAAGAGTCAAAATTTGATATAATATTCATCGGTGCTCCATACGATAGCCCGGCCTTAGAAAAAGTTCTGCTGCTGATTGGAGATAGCGATTTATTAAATCAAAGCGGAATAGTAATCGCTGAACACCGTAAACAGCACCAGTTGGCAGATAAGTTTGGGAGCTTAGCTCTTTTTAGACAAGAAAGATACGGAGAAACAGTCTTTAATTTTTATGAAAAAAGCCATTTACCCCGGTAGTTTTGATCCAGTTACCAACGGTCATCTCGATATCATTCAACGTGCCGCCCTTATGTTTGATGAAGTTATCGTAGCCGTTATTCGTAATCCGGATAAGAAAACCAAGTTTTCCCTATCCAAAAGAGAAAAAATGCTAAAAAGCTGTCTGCTCGGTTTGTCCAATGTAAAAATCAGCAGTTTTGATGGTCTTTTGATTGATTATGCCCGCCAAAAAGAGGCTAAAATTATCGTTAGAGGCCTTAGAGCTGTTTCGGATTTTGATTATGAATTTCAAATGGCTCTTACCAACCGCAAAATGGCCCCCGAAATTGAAACCATCTTCTTAATGACTGATTATCATTATTCGTATTTGTCTTCCAGCGTGGTAAAACAGATAGCTAAATTGGGCGGCGACATCTCTGCTTTGGTCCCAAAACCAGTGGTCAAAGAATTAAAAGGGAGGAAATAAAATGGAAATACTCGGATTATTAGATACGCTTGAATCTCAATTATTAGACGGGTTTAAAGTACCATTTACCAAAAAAGTAATGGTAAACGAAGAAAAGATCCTTTCGATTATTGATAAAATGCGTTTGGTTATCCAAGGCGGGGAAGGGATGGCCCAAGAAGCCATTGTTGCTAAAAATAGTCCGCATGAAAGTTTTAAAGTAAGAGAAGAAGACTCTCGAATAGCTATGGAAGGAAAACCGGTAGAAGAATCAAAAGCCGTAGACGTATTACAACAGGCCTATCAAATGGCCAAAGAAATCCGCGAAGGCGCCGATCGTTATGCGGATGAAGTTTTAGCCAACCTCGAAGCGACATCAACACGGATTCTACGGACCGTCAAAGCCGGCAGAGAGAGATTAGTGGTCGTGGGACAGGGAGGAGATAGCGTTGAAAAGGTTTGATGGACGAAGTACTACTCAAATACGGGGCGTCAAAATTACTCGTCATTTTACTAAGTATGCTGAAGGTTCGGTCCTAATCGAATTTGGCAATACCAAAGTAATTTGCACCGCATCAGTTGCCGAAAATGTTCCTCCCCATAAACGCAATTCGGGTTCGGGATGGGTAACGGCAGAATACGCTATGTTGCCCAGAGCCACCCACGATCGAACCAATCGTGATCAAAAAACCAAAGGTAGAACCCATGAGATACAACGGCTGATTGGTCGTTCTCTGCGGGCAATAGTAAATTTAAATAAACTAGGCGAGAGAACCATTACGCTGGATGCCGATGTAATTCAAGCTGACGGAGGAACCCGCACAGCGGCCATTACCGGTTCGATGATTGCCTTGCAAGACGCGGTAAAATTTCTCCAGAAAAGCGGCAAGATTACTGAAAGTCCCATCCGTGAAAATGTGGCAGCAGTCAGCGTTGGAATGATCGACAATACTCCCATAATTGATTTGGCATATGAAGAAGATTCTAAGGCCGATGTTGATATGAACATTGTGATGACCGAATCCGGCAAGCTAGTTGAAATACAAGGAACCGCCGAAGGTGAACCTTTTTCCAAAGAGATGCTCGACAAAATGTATGATCTGGCCAAAAAAGGGATTCAAGTTTTGATTAAAAAGCAAAAAGAAGCCTTAAAATAACTGCTTAATTTACATGATTAACCTGCAAGCAAAAAATGTAACGGTATTTGGTGCTGGCATTAGTGGATTAGCTTGCTGCGAAAAGTTGAAAGAACTAGGAGCTAAACCATTTCTAACTGAGCTACGGCCAATTGAGAATCTTCCCTCCGACATTAGCACAAAAATATTAAGTTTGGGAATAGAGTATGAACTGGGTGGACATAGCCAAAAGGCAATTGATTCAGCAGAAATGATTGTGGTTAGCCCCGGGATTCATCTTGACCTTCCCATTTTAGAAAAAGCAAAACAAAAAAAGATCCCAATTATGGCGGAAATTGAATTAGCTTATCAATTATTAAACAAACCGATCATTGCAATCACCGGAACAAACGGCAAAACTACCACCACCACCTTAATTGGAGAAATGCTTATAGCCGCAGGGAAAAGAGTAGCCGTCGTCGGGAATATTGGCAGTCCAATCATTTCAGTAGACGATTCCAACCTCGATTATATTGTGGCAGAAATCAGCAGCTACCAACTGGAAGGCATCACTGATTTTAAGCCCTTTATTAGCGTTATTTGTAACATACAGGAAGACCACATTGAAAGACATCATTCGATGGATGAATACATCGCCCAAAAAGCCCGTATCTATGAGAACCAATCACCTACTGATTTCCTGGTTTATAATGGAGATGACCCGCTGGTCTCTCAGATGGCCCAAAAGGCAAAATGTATAACGGTACCTTTTAGCAAATCAAATATAACTGTCTTAGGCATTGAACCAAAAGAAATAAAAATTCCGGGTAAACACAATTTGGAAAACGCATTGGCGGCTGCTACCGCAGTTTCTCTCTGTGACGTAGACATAAAACAAATTGCCAAAGTATTGCAATCTTTTCCGGGAGTTGAACATCGCATTGAATTTGTCAGAGAATTGGACGGAATTAAATTCTACAATGACTCAAAAGCCACCAATCCGGCTTCAACCTTAGTTGCCTTAGAAACTTTTGCCAATAAGCCACTTGTCTTGCTTTTGGGTGGGAAAGAAAAAGGAGTCTCGATTGATGAAATGTGCCAGCGAATAAAAGAGACGGCCAAAGAAGTAATTTTAATCGGCGAAGCCGCTGCAATCTTTAAATCTGGTCTTGAAAGAATCGGCTTTAATAATATCAAATCTGCTAGCTTTTCCATGTCTGAAGCGGTAAAAATGGCTTTTGCCGACAGTAAACCAGGCGACATAGTTCTTTTATCTCCCGCCTGTGCCAGTTTTGACATGTTTAACAATTACGAAGAAAGAGGTCGGGCATTTAAAAAGTTGGTTAATCAATTATGAGCAAAAAGTTACCCGGCTTTGATTATCTTTTTCTTTTTTCAGTTTTAGCCTTGGTTTCAATTGGCACTATGATGATTTTTTCTGCCAGCCCAACCCTTGGCATAAAACTAGATGATGCTTTTTATTTTGTGAAGAGACATCTATTTTTTCTATTGCTTGGGTTTGGGGCATTATACTTTGGCTTCAACATTGACCTTGAAAATCTGCGTAAAAAAGCCAACATTATCTTCATCGTTTCAATTATTTTACTTTTATTAGTTTATATTCCCGGAGTTGGGCGCAATATCAGCGGAGCTTCCCGTTGGATAGATCTTGGATTTATTACTCTACAGCCATCTGAACTGATCAAATTTACCATCATTCTTCTCCTAGCCAACCAATTTTGCCAGATGAAGGAAAAAATTCAGGATCTTATGAAAGGGATTGTTCCGATACTAGCTTTGATTGGCTTTGTTGCTTTGCTCATCATGAGCCAACCGGATTTGGGAACAACACTGGTTATTGCTGCTACGTCTTTTGCCCTGCTTTTTCTGGCCGGGGCACAAAGAAAACATTTAGCCGCATTAGCTGCGATGGGAATTGCGGGAGTCACCGCCATTTCAATCGCCAGCCCTTATCGCCTAAAGCGTTTATTAGCCTATCTTGACCCCTGGAAAGATCCCCAGGGGATTGGTTTTCAAATTATTCAATCGCTTTTGGCGGTTGGTTCCGGCGGTTTTTGGGGTTTGGGACTTGGGGCCTCTAGGCAAAAGTATTTTTATCTTCCACAACAGTTTACTGATTTTATCTTTGCCATCCTTTGTGAAGAATTGGGTTTTGTTGGGGCCACCGGAGTAATTATTTTATTTATCTTTTTCGCCGTCCGCGGTTTTCGGATAGCTCTTAGCACCAACAATTATTTTCATTTCCTTTTAGCCAGCGGCATAACTTTTTGGATTACTCTGCAAGCTATGATTAACATCATGGTGGTGGTAGGCCTTATCCCAACTACTGGTATTCCGCTTCCCTTTATCAGTTTTGGGGGAACTGCCACAATCATCAATTTATTTGCGGTGGGAGTAATATTAAAAATCTCAAAAAAGTCCCAAATAAAGGCCGCATGAAAATAGCTATCGTTGCCGGCGGAACCGGTGGGCACATTTATCCTGGAATTGCGGTTGCGGAAGAAATAAAACAGCGCAACCCAAAAGCCGAGATCGTTTTTATTGGCAGCCCAGAAGGCCTCGAAAAAGACATTATTCCACGAGAGGGTTATCAATTAAAACTAGTTAGAGCAAGGGGGCTGCAGCGCAATTTGTCCTACAAAGCTTTATCTGCTCCCATGATTTGTTTGATTGGTTTTTTTCAATCATTAATCTTCCTGCTTAAATTTAAACCACAAATTGTCTTTGCCACTGGGGGGTATGTTAGTCTTCCCGTACTGGCGGCAGCCAAATTGCTGGGAATAAGAATATTTATCCATGAACAAAACGTTATACCGGGAATGGTAATTAAGATTTGTCAGAGATTTGCCAGCAAAACTTTTTTGACCTTTAATGAATCACAAAAATATATTCAGGGTATCGTTGTAGGAGATCCGGTTAGAAAAGCAATTACAAACATGGACCGCGACACTGCCAGGGAAAAATTAGGGCTGAAAGCGGATCAAATAGCCGTAGTTGTGATGGGTGGCAGCCAAGGATCAAAACGGCTGAATGAAATAGTAATTGCTGCGGCCGAATTAATCCCTGATAATTACGAATTAATTCATATTATTGGTAATCGCGACTTTCCTTGGGTAAATAATTATTTGAAAGGTAAAAAAATAGCCAATTACCGTTCATTGCCTTATGTCTACGATGAAATGCCTACCTTGCTTGCTGCCGCCGATCTAGTTATTAGCCGGGCAGGGGCAACCGCTATTTCCGAGTTTTTAGTGAGAGGGCTTCCCATGATTTTAATTCCTTATCCATATGCAGCTGAAAATCACCAGTTTTACAATGCTCAATCTGTTTCAATTCCCGGAGCAGCTATTCTGATTGAGGAGAAAGACTTTTCAAAAGAAAAAATGCTCTCATTTTTATCCACCAAACAGTTAGATTATGCTAAAATGAAAAATGCGAGTCTATCGCTAGCTAAACCTAACGCGGCCGAAAGGATAGTAGATAATATTTATGCCAAAGCTTGATATGCAAAGGGTTCGCAACGTCCATTTTATTGGAATTGGCGGTTGTGGTATGTCCGCCATTGCTAAAATCCTTTTTGAAATGAAATTTAAGGTTTCTGGTTCAGACTCACGTGAAAACCCCAATACCATGCGCCTAAAAGATTTGGGAATAAAAGTGCTGATTGGGCATAAGGCAACTAATGTGCGCGGAGCCGATATCATCATTTATTCATCCGCTATTCCAGAAAACAATGTTGAATTAGTGGCAGCTGTCACAAAAGATATTAAAATCATAAAGAGAGCCCAAATGCTGGCTTGGATCATGGAGCAAAGCACGCAAAAGATCGCTATTGCCGGAACCCACGGCAAAACTACCACCACTGCCATGCTAGCAAAGGTTCTAGATCTCGCCAATTTTAACCCAACTTTTTTAATAGGTTGTGATATGGATTATGCCGAAGGCAACGCCAAATTAGGGGCCGGCGCGTTTGTTGTGGCAGAAGCAGATGAGTCGGATAGTTCATTTTTGTTTTTATCCCCAACCATTTCGGTAATAACCAACATTGAAGATGACCATATGGAACGTTTTGGATCAATCGAAAAAGTGGTGGATACTTTTGAAGAATTTGCTAATAATACGGCTGAAGAAGGATTTATTGTAATCGACCCAAATAACGAAAATAACCGTACCATAATGAAACGGGTAAAAAGAAGATTTATTACTTATGGTTTGTCCGGTGAGGTTCAATATAAGGCCGAAAATCTAGTCTTTCATTCATTTAATACTAGTTATTCGTTGGTTAAAGAAGGCAATGTGGTTGGGCAAGTTGAGCTTTCTGTCCCCGGCTGGCAAAATGTAGTGGATAGTTTGGCCGTCTTTGCTGTTTGTTTTGAACTGGGGCTCGAATTTAATACCATTGCCGCTGGATTACATACTTTTATCGGAGCTCGCCGGCGCTTTCAAACCGTGGGTGAATATAAAAACGTTTTGATAATCGATGATTATGCCCATCATCCGACCGAAATCCAGGCAACCTTATCGGCCGCCCGCAGCGGTTGGCCCAATCGCCGGATTATTTGTATTTTTCAACCGCATCGCTATTCCCGCACCATGTTACTTAAGGATCGCTTTAGCGCCGCCTTTGATGCTGCGGATAAAATCATTATTACCGATATCTATGCCGCTTCAGAAAAACCGATCCATGGCATATCAGGGAAGACAATTGTCGATGGAATAAAGGATAAAGACGTTCTCTATGTTGCCAAAAAAGAAAATATTGCCGATAAAATTCTCGACATTATAAAAGACGGCGATATTATTTTAACCTTGGGAGCGGGGGACATATATACGGTTGGCAAGGAAATATTGTCCCGCTTAAAACTAAAAGATGAAATACCGGCACTTTGAACCCTTAAGCAAGCATTCTTCCTTTAAGATTGGCGGACCAGCCCAATACTTTTGTGAACCCAGCAATTCAGCAGAAATCAGGGAAGCTCTTTTTTTTGCAAAACAAAATAAATTACCGGTAGCAATAATTGGAAGTGGGACAAACCTGCTCATACCGGACAATGGCTTTCGAGGTCTGGTCATCAAGATTAGCTTAAAACTCAAATCAATTAAAATCACTGGAACAAAGATAGAAGTGGACAGTGGAATGGCAATCACCTGCTTAATAACCAAACTTGCTCAAAAGGGACTGGGAGGGATTGAGTTTTTAGCTGGGATTCCCGGTTCTATTGGCGGAGCCGTCGTTATGAATGCAGGCGCATGGGGTGACGAAATCGGTCGCTATGTAGAAAACGTTACTGTCGTTGATCAAAGGGGCAGAGAGCTAATCATCACCCAAAAAGAGTTAAAGTTTGGATACCGCAAAAGCCTTTTGCAAAAGCAGCGTTTTCTAGTAACTAAGGTGACGATTAAGCTATTCAAAAAAAAGCCGGCGGCCATTCTTTCACAAATCAAAGAATATCTTAAAATTCGGCGCAGCAAACATCCTTTGAATTTTCCTAACTGCGGCAGTGTTTTTAAAAATCCAAAAAGCCAAAAGAATTCCTTGCCCGCCGGACAATTAATTGAGGCAGCCGGTTGCAAGGGAATAAGGGTAGGCAATGCGCAAGTTTCTACCCAACATGCTAATTTCATTGTTAATCTTGGTGGAGCCACCGCCAAAGAGGTTACCGCTTTGATGAAAAAGGTCCAAGCAACGGTTTGGAAACGTTTTAAGATAAAGCTTGAGCCCGAAGTAAAATCTATGGTAGAATTTTTTCGTGGTAAATAAAGATACTATTTTCGCTCTCGAAAAGAGGGCTAATCAACTAAGACAGCATATTATTAAAATGATTTGTGCCGCGGCGTCCGGCCATCCTGGCGGTTCATTATCGGCGGCTGATATAATTACTGTCCTATATTTCCACCAAATGCAGCATGATCCCAAAAAACCTACCTGGCAGGATCGCGATCGTTTTGTAATGAGTAAAGGACATGCAGCTCCAGTCCTATATGCCGCCTTGGCCGAAGCCGGCTATTTCTCAGTTGAATATTTAAAAACTTTGCGGCGTCTGGGAAGTTCTCTGCAAGGGCACATTGACATGTTATCTTTGCCGGGGATTGAGATGTCAACCGGCTCGTTAGGCCAAGGATTATCGGCTGCTAACGGCATGGCACTAGCTGGAAGATTGGATAAGAAGGATTACCAAGTATATTGCTTAATGGGTGACGGAGAGTGCCAGGAAGGGCAAATTTGGGAAGCTGCCATGACTTCGTCACATTATAAACTCGACAATTTGACCGCCATCGTTGACCATAACAAACATCAGATTGATGGAAAAGTAGAAGATATTAAAAACCTTAATCCTTTTGGTGACAAATGGAAAGCTTTTGGCTGGCATGTAATTTCTTGCAATGGCCATAAGATTGCCGATCTAATATCTGCTTTTGAAAAAGCCAAAGCTACCAAAGGCAAACCGACAGTTATTATTGCCGATACGGTAAAGGGAAAAGGGGTAGCGTTTATGGAAGAGCGGCCACTCGACTTCCATGGCAAAGCTCCCACAAAGGACGAAGAGTCAGCAGCCCTTTCGCAACTCTGCCAAATTGAGGTTCCCAAAAAATGAGTAAAAAAGAAATCGCTACTCGTGACGTTTATGGCCAAACTTTAGTTGAACTGGGGAAAGAAAACAGCAACATTGTTGTTTTGGATGCTGATCTTGCCGGCTCGACAAAAACAGCAACTTTTGGCAAAGCCTTCCCTGACCGTTTTTTTGACATGGGGATTGCAGAACAAGACATGATTAGCACGGCTGCTGGACTTGCTTCCTGCGGCAAAATTGCCTTTGCTTCAACCTTTGCCGTTTTTGGATCGGGCCGGGCTTGGGATCAAGTCCGCATGATGGCAGCTTATACTCGCTTAAATGTTAAAATCGTTGTCACTCACGGTGGAATTACTACGGGAGAAGACGGCGCTTCGCACCAAGCCAATGAAGATATCGCAATTATGCGTGCCATTCCCAATATGACAGTAATCGTCCCCACCGATGGAATACAGACGGCTAGCGTAATTCGTGAAGCCGCTAATTTTTATGGTCCTATGTATATACGCCTCAGCCGAGGAAAAACTCCGGTAGTTTATGAAAACGGTTGTAACTTTAAAATCGGCAAAGGAACGATATTAAAAGAAGGCACCGATTTAACCATCATTGCTTGTGGAATTATGGTTGAAAAGTCACTCAATGCTGCCGAAGAACTAAGAAAAGAAAACACTAACGTCCGTGTAATCGATATGCCCACCATTAAACCGATTGATAAAGAATTAATTATTAAATGTGCCGAAGAAACGGGGGCAATCGTCACCGCCGAAGAGCATTCAATTATTGGGGGGCTAGGAGGGGCAGTGGCGGAAGTAATTGTTGAAAACTGTGTAGTGCCGATGGCACGAGTTGGCGTAAGAGATACCTTTGGCGAATCCGGAAAACCCGATGAGCTTTTAGTTAAATATGGTTTAACTGAAACCGAAATTATGGCAGCTGCTCGCCATGTTTTAGCGAGGAAAAAATGAGCCGTCCATCCTGGGATGAATATTTTTTAAAAATCACGCAAGATGTTTCTGAGCGGGCTACCTGTGTTAAGCGCCAGGTTGGAGCTATTATTGTTAAAAACAACCGCATTTTATCGACCGGTTATAACGGAGCCCCCAAAGGCTTTGACCACTGCACCGAACAAACCTGTATCCGCAAGCAAATGGGTCTTCCTTCCGGTCAACGGCATGAACTTTGCCGCGGTCTACACGCCGAACAAAACGCCATTATCCAAGCAGCTCTGCACGGAGTTAGCATCGATGGCGGAACGCTGTATTGCAATTACCAACCTTGCGCCATTTGCGTTAAGATGATCATTAATGCTGGAATAAAGAAACTTGTCTACTCCGGCGGTTACCCCGACGAATTGGCGGAAGAGATGATGGGGGCGAGTAAGCTGGAAGTGGTTAAGCTATAATTCTCCGGCATATGCGCGCAGTGGCAAGGTTACCTCACAACATTGGTTAGGCAACTCACAAAAATCTACCCAAAAGTTTGCGGCTGATAGCGGCAGATCTTTTAAGAGACTAAATATTTGCTGCAATTTATCTTCTGAAATATTCTGTGCATCCTCCAAGGTTACAATATTACCGGACAGGGAGGCAGCAGCTCTTAATGCCAATTTTCCATCTTCAAAACTCATAAGAAATGACCTTTCTCCCTGGAGCGGTAAAACGTACTTAATCACTTCCTCTGTTTGTTGTGTCAGGCAAACATGTAGGTAATGAACAAAACACGAATGAGATAATTTAGGTTGATCTGCCATTCTTTTTGCTAGGCCGTATTCTTTTTTCTGTGAAAAGGTGGCAAGATCACCGACACATATTGAGGAAAGAAACTCAGCTTCGAAGACGGGCAAATCTTTTAATTTTTCATAAATTGCAGCAAGATCCTCACCATCCTGGCCAAAGATTTGGACTAATTCATCCATTGAAAAATACATTTCCCAGATAGCAATATTTGTGCGACACTTTTCTTGCGAGTCATTTAGATAATAACGAATTTTTCTGACAAACGATAGGAAAGCGGGAGAAGAAGGAGAAGAAAATACCTCGCTAACTGTTTTTGCCTTTTTCATTTCGCTGCCAATTTTAACTCCCCGCCGATAAATTAATTTGTTTTCGCCAGATGGCAGCACTTGCAAATACCGTGCACCACTGGCAACTGGATAAAAAGATAATCCGTGAAAATATGGGCTAGAGGTAGCGCGGCCTTCATAACTAATTTCAACCGGATCAACACGTTCCTTAATAAAGCCAATGTGTTTTTCGGGAGTAACATAACGACAAAACAGATCAAGCATGTAGTATTCATGAAAAAGACGACTGGGGGATTTCCCAGCATGATACAAACGAATTTGTTCTGGCTTTAAAACTTGAATATTGGCGGAGACTCTTTTTCCATAGGCCTCGATTGCCGCCTGATTTGGCTTGGATTCTGGAAAAGGAAAAATCTTTCGCTTTATAAAATCAACCGATAATATCCTTACTTCTTTAGCTTCAACCAATTTTCTGGCCGCTTCGATCCCAAATGGGTCAAACAGAAAGAAACCACCTGTAATGCTGCCAAGAGTTTTAATTTTTCTAGCATGAATTAGTGCCAAGAGATCTCCATAATCGGCTGAAAAATTTAAATCACGCCACTGCAGAATATCATTGCTAAAATAGGGCTGAAATAGACCATCATTAACATCGATCAATTGCTCGGCTAGTAACAACGCCATGGGAAGGGGCATAAAAACAACTCGCTTGCCAATCGCTAAGGCATAACACTTTTCACAATTATTCCAGCAGCCACTTCCGATTTGGATAATACCAGTTCCTCCTCCAATATTAAATAATTCTTTAAACCGCCTAAAGCGCAAACTTTTTGTTTCTTCCAGTGAGAAAGGAGGTTTAAATAAATGAAGTTGGGGGTCATTTACAGTAGGCAGGGTTGGGAGCATTTCTAGGATTTGTTCAACACTAGGTAGTCTTCTTGAAAAAAGCAATTCGTTTGCTGAAGCCAGCATAATTGATCCCTGAACATTTAAAGTTGATTGATTCCCAAAAAGAGCTTGTCTTCCCCTACAAAACTGGACAACGACATCTTCTAAAATCGGATCTTCCCTTTGCAAAGGAGCAAACCTTGATAACATAGAGGCAACTTGCGGCCTAATTCTAATTAGCCGCCGGTTAGACAAGGCTCTTTGGTACCTCGCACTACTTAGAATATCTTCAGTAACCATATCATTTATTTATCGAACACTAAGTTTATTAATTTCGATGAATTTATGATTGCTTTCAGCTATAATAGTCATTGATACATGGGAGGGAAATATATGAAAATCGGCTATTTGGGACCAGAAGGAACTTTTTCGGAAGAAGCTAGCCAACTCTATTTAAAGAAATTAGGCGCCAATGCAGAACTATTTCCTTATGCCACTTTTTATGATTTACTCTTCGCAGTAGAACACGGAAAGGTAGCAGAAGCTATCGCCCCAATTGAAAATTCGATTGAGGGAACGATTGGTACGATTACCGATATGTTAGCCAAAGATGTTAACCTATTTATTAAACAAGAACTGGTCTTGCCCATTTACCACAATCTGATTGCCCCAAAAGGGGTTAAATTATCTAGGATTACCGACGTAATTTCAATTCCCCAAGCTCTTGACCAGTGTAAAGATTTCTTACGCAAAAAGCTACCAAAAATCAAATTACATATGGCCGCCAGTACCTCCAATGCCGTTATGCAGGTCGCCACTTCCATTGGTGAAAAATTAGCTGTTCACAGTAAAACCAAAGGCCATGTCTTTGCTGCCATTGGTACAAAATCAGCCGCCCATTTATATGGTTTAAACATTATTGCCGAAAAGATCAATGCCAAAGACAACCAAACCCGTTTTGTGGTACTAGCTAAAAAAGATCATCTTCCAACCGGCAAAGATAAGACTTCAATCGTCTTTTCGATCCGGCAAGATAGGCCGGGGGGGTTACATGCTTGTTTAGAAGCCTTTGCCGATAAAAGCATTAACCTGACTAAAATCGAATCGCGCCCCTCCAAAAAAGCTTTGGGTGATTATTTATTCTTTATCGATATGGAAGGCCATCGCCAAGATTTGATTATCGCAAAGGCCTTAGCTCAATTAAAGAAACAAACCAGCTTTTTTAAATTGCTGGGATCTTACCCAAGGTTTTTGTAATTGAATCTTTTACCGACAAGTAGTAGAATAAAAAGATGAGTGAAGAAAAGAAATCGCACCTAATGGAAGGCCTGATTTTTGGTGGGCTGGTGGGGCTAGCAGCTGGTTTGATTTTTGCTCCAGTTGCCGGAGATACAACACGCACTAGAATAAGGGAAGTTCTCAAAGATTTGGACCTGGGTGAGGTCGTTGACCGCGTATCCGAGGCTTTTAACGAAGGCATTGTGGAAGCCAAGCGGGTTTCCGAGGAGATAACTATTTAATGGATATTTATGCGATTTTAATTAACATATTAGTCTTTTGTGGAATTGGTTTATTGGTTGCTTTAATCGTTGCCACGGTAGTTGTTATTTTAATGTTACTGGATATCCGCCGCACGACCAATGAAGTCAAACAAAAAGTTATGGCACTGGCTTCAGTTTTGGATGTTATAACCATGTTTTTGGGTGGATTTGGAACCATAAAAAAAAAACTAAGCGGTGATTTGGGATCGAAAAGCGCAACGATTGTAGGGTTTGCTGCGGGCTTAAAGAAGGCATTGCAGGTTTTACTGAAAAAGGAATAAGGAGGAAAAGAGAATGGGAAAAATTATGAAAAGTTTAACTATTGGTGGCATCATAGGATTTGTAGCAGGATTATTGTTTGCTCCAAGTAAAGGGGACGAAACCAGGAAAAAAGTACAGGAAGCTGTGGAAAAGGGCAAAGAAAAGTTTAACGAAATAAAAGAAGAAGTAACTCGGAAAGAAGACTAGGGAACGAGGGCCCATGAGGGCCCGTGAAGGCTATGAAGGGGTAAAGGCGGTGAGGGGGGAATTTGCTAGATCATGCCACAGTCAAAATTATTCACTTTTTTTAATAAAGCACTAGATAAGCTAAACTTAATAGATATACCGTTTAAAATCGATGTTCCGCCTCGGCAGGAATTCGGTGATTTTGCAACCAATGCCGCTATCATTGCCGGCAAAAAGCTCTCTCGCAATCCGTTTGAAGTGGCTGAAGAAATCGTCGCTGCAATTCAAAAGATAGATAGCGAAAAGATTATTCGCGAACTTAAAGTTGTTAAACCCGGCTTCATAAACATTTTTCTGACTGACACATATATCCAACAAAGCCTGCTTGAAATCCACAAGCAAGACCATGCCTGGGGGACAGGTGATGATTATAAAGGGCGAAAGATCCTGCTTGAATTTGTTTCGGCTAACCCCACCGGACCGCTGCATGTTGGTCATGGGCGCTGGGCAGTAATCGGCGACATAATCGGCAACCTGTTTAAAGCCGTGGGTTATTCCGTCACCAAGGAGTTTTACGTCAATAATGTTGGCAATCAGATTGAGATGCTAATTAAGTCAATTGACGCTGCTAGGAAAGGCGAACCAACCCCGGAGGGAGGGTATGGTGGAGCTTACATAAAAGAGATAGCAGAGAATCAGAATATCAGATGGAGTGAAACTGATGAACAGAATACCAGAGAATCAGTTCTTAATACGATTTTAGATCAACAAAAAACCACGTTAAGTTCTGCGGGGGTTACGTTTGACAACTGGTTTTTTGAAAGCCAACTGCATGCAGCCAACAAGATTTTACTTACCGTCCAAAGACTACATGATCTTGGAAAAACCTTTGAAGAGGGCGGGGCGATTTGGTTTAAATCGCAGGAAACTGGTGACGATAAGAATCGGGTACTCGTCCGAGAAGACGGGCGGCCCACTTATTTTGCCGCCGATATTGCCTATCATTTGGACAAATATGAACGGGGTTATGACCAAATCATCAACATTTGGGGAACCGATCACCACGGCTACGTAGAACGGCTGAAAGGGGCAATCAAAGCTCTGGATCTGCCTATTGAAAAATTTAACGTCATTATCGGCCAACTGGTTACTCTTTATCGCGGCAATGAACCGGTTAGGATGTCAAAACGCACTGGAGAAATGGTAACGCTACAGGAAGTTATTGATGAAACCGGCAGCGACGCAACTCGCTTCTTTTTTGCAGCCACGGACGTCAACTCGCACTTAGACTTTGATCTTGAATTGGCTAAAAAGAAAAGCAATGATAATCCGGTTTTTTACGTTCAATATGCCCATGCACGGATCTGCAGTATTCTACGGAAGGCACTCGAGCAAGATACAAGTCACAAGATACAAGATACAAATGGGGACGTATTGAATGAACTTACACATCCGGCTGAAAGGTCGTTGATGCTTAAATTGCTGGCGTGGCCGGAGACAGTAAAACTAGCTGCAAAACTCCGACACCCACACCGCATTTGTGAATATGGCAAAGAATTGGCGACAGAATTCCATCACTTCTATGAAAAATGCCGAGTAATCGGCAGTCCTGCCCGTTTGGTCCTTGCCGACGCATCTCGAATCACTTTGCGGAATGTGTTAGAATTATTAGGAATTAGCACTCCAGAATCGATGTGAGAAAGGGGAATCATTTTCATGAAATTTGCATTTTTTAAAGGGGAAATTGTTCCGTTTGAAAAAGCTACTATCAGCATCATGACCCATGCTTTCAATTATGGGACAGGGTGCTTTGAAGGCATTCGCGGTTACTGGAATGAAGACCAGAAACAAATGTATATTGTAAAGCTAAAAGAGCATTACGATCGACTGATCAAGTCGGCCAAAACATTAAAGATTAAGATATCATATTCGGTTCCAGAATTAGTAAAACTAACCTGCGATTTAGTACGACAAAATGGCTACCAGCAAGATGTGTATATTAGGCCTCTCGCCTATAAATCTGAGTCTAAAATTGGCCTTGGTTTGCATAACTTAGAAGATGATTTTGCCATATTTTTAGCTCCCTTTGGTGAGTACCTGGATATTTCAAATGGAATCAAGGTCTGTTTGTCCAAGTATCGTAGGATAGCCAGCCATTCGATGCCACAAGGCGCAAAACTAACAGGGACATATTTTAATTCTTCACTTGCCAAAGCCGAAGCGCTAGATCGAGGATATGTTGAAGCCATTACTTTATCACACAAAGGAAACGTGTCTGAGGGAAGTGCTGAGAATATTTTTATGGTTAAGAAAGGAGTGATTATTACTCCTCCTTTATCCGATGACCTTTTGCCGGGAATTACTCGTTTGGCGGTTATGGAACTTGCTCGCAAAGAATTGGGATTAAAAGTTATAGAGAAATCTTTTAAACCAGCAGCCTTGTTCAAGGCCGATGAATTATTTTTCACTGGCACTGGCGTACAAATTTCTCCCATCACCCAGGTTGAAAAAACTAAGATCGGCAAAGGGGTAGGGCCGATTGCTAAGCAGTTGCAAGAGCTTTACTTCCGTGCCGTGCGCGGCGAAAACCCCAAATATAAAAAATGGCTGACTCCGGTTTTCTGAGCATGAAGGGCATTGGAATAGATATTATTGAAATTGACCGTATCAAAGAAGCGGTTGAGAATTACGGCGAAAAGTTTCTCGTAAAAGTCTATACTCCCCACGAAATCAAACGCTGCACCAAGGCAAAAAAATACCGTATTCCAGAACTAGCTGTCCGCTTTGCGGCCAAAGAAGCGTACTCAAAAGCATTGGGCACTGGTATTGCCGGGTTTGGGCATAATGATCATGGGGTGAGTTGGACGGATATTGAAATTAGAAATGATAAACTTGGGAAACCAATCGTAGCGTACAAAGGCAAGATCAATAAAAAGACCCACATTAGCCTCTCGCATTCTAGAGATTACGCCGTTGCTTCTGTAATCATAGAATGATAATATCTTGATAAATGGAAATACTAACTGCAAAGGAAATGCAGGAATTAGACCGCTATACGACAGAAGCGCTTGGTGTCCCTCAAATCGCCCTCATGGAAAATGCTGGTAAGGCAGTAGCTGATGAAATTAATAAAATTGCTGGCAGACGCCAATCCGTTTTAGTTGTCGCCTATAAAGGAAATAATGGAGGAGATGGGTTTGTTGCAGCTAGGCATTTAGTCACCCTAGGCTACTTTGTCACTGTGTTTCTACTTTGCCGCGAGGAAGAAATTAGTGGGTCAGCTAAAATTAACCTCAACATTTTACGAAAACTAAACGTTCCCATTAAGACCAAAATGTCCGAACTTAATCACTTATTAAAATCCGCAGAAATAATCGTGGATGCCATCTTTGGCATTGGGTTTAAGGGCAGGGTAGAAGGGCAGATTGCAGAAGCAATTGACTTAATTAACGCTCTGCATAAAAAATACAATTCATTAGTCATTGCCGTGGATGTTCCATCTGGAGTAAATGCGACCACGGGGAAGAAAGATAGACATACTATCGAGGCAGATATAACCGTTACTTTTGCCAATCCTAAAACTGGCCTACTAAAATATCCAGCAACAGATAATGTGGGGAAATTAGTTGTCGCACAAATTGGGATAATTGGGAATAGCCTCAAAGGCTCTAAGACTCTAAGGGGAGGAAAACACAAGGCACCTGAGTACTATCTACCCAAAAGAATTTCTTTGTCAAACAAAGGCAGTTACGGCAAAGTTCTAATTATTGCTGGTTCACGCAATATGAGCGGGGCGGCGTATTTGACCGCCCAAGCTGCCCTTCGTTCGGGGGCAGGATTGGTTTATTTAGCCGTTCCTCAAAGCATTCAAAAGATAGTTGCTCCCAAAACGCGAGAAGTAATCACCATTGGTTTACCGGAAACGAAAGAAGGAACTTTAAGTTTAAAATCCCTGGCAGAAATATTGAAGATAAAAGCAGACGTTACAGCACTAGGTCCAGGTTTAACCACTAATCCAGAAACAGTAGCTCTAATAAAAAAACTAATCACTTCTCTGAGAGTTAAAGTTTTGGTAATAGATGCCGATGGATTAAATGCCATTGCCGATGATCCTTCAATATTAAAAAAGGCTAAGGCAAAGGCGAAGGAAAAGGTAATAATTACTCCCCATCCGGGTGAAATGGCACGCTTAATGAGATTGACTGTAAAACAAATTCAATCTGATCGGGAAAAATATGCCAAACAATTTGTGCATAAATGGAAAGTAGCTGTCGTGTTAAAGGGTGCAAATACTATCGTCGCCATGAAGGATAAAACGTATATTAACTCTTCCGGCAATCCAGGCATGGCTTCTGCCGGGGTAGGAGATGTTTTAACCGGAATGGTTGCCGCTTTTGTAGGACAACAACTGCCCTTGGAACAGGCGGTTTTTATGCATGGCTTCGCCGGAGATTTGACTAGCAAGCAAAAAGGCGAATATGCTATGATTGCTTCAGATTTGATCGAACAAATACCAAATGCATTATACAGATATTCCTGAAAATATTGGTGATAAGATCACTGCTTGGCTAGAAGGATTTGGCCATTTTGCCGAACTATTTCTGCAAGTCGTTACCGATATATTCAAAGGCAAAATTAATTTTAAATTAACCTTTGATCAGATGGTTAAGATCGGGATAGAATCTTTGCCGCTTTGCCTAACCACTGCCGCTTTTATCGGCATGGTTTTTGCCATCCAAATTGCCGGCGAATTTGTCCGTTTTGGGGCAGGAAAATTTGTGGGCGGCATCATGAGTATCGCCATGGCTCGTGAACTGGGACCGGCCATTACCGGGATTGTTGTCGCCGCGCGAGTTGCCGCCTCCATTACTGCCGAACTGGGAACCATGTGCGTTACTGAACAAATCGATGCCTTAAGAGCTCTGGGAGCCAGTTCTACCCGTTATTTGGTGGTACCGCGCTTTATTGCTGCCGCCTTAATGATGCCACTTTTAACCGTTTTTGCCGACGTTTTAGGCTTTATGGGTGGCTATTTGGTGGCCACCATTTTTGGAGGAATTAATCCCGTCCAATACTTGGAAACGGCGCAAAGAATGGTGGGCACCTGGGATATTTACGGTGGGATATTAAAGACCGTTCTCTTTGGGATGATTATCGCAGTCATTGCTTGTTATAAAGGAATCCATACCAAGGGGGGGGCCAAGGGAGTAGGGGAAGCAACAACTTCTTCGGTTGTTACCACTTTGATTTGTTTGTTTATCGTCAATTACTTTCTTTCGGTTTTATTTTTTAAATAATGGGTAGAAAGAAGTGAGAAGTGAGGTAATTGGAAGTGGGAAGTGAGAAAAGAAGTGAGAAATTAGAAGTGAGAGAAGAAAATTATTATCTAACATCCCATTTCTCATGTCTTAACCCATTTCTCATTTCCCATTACCCCACATCAAAGAGTAAAAATTTATGATAAAACTTCGAGGGTTGACGAAATATTTTGGTAAAAAGTGCATCCTGGAAAAGGTTGATTTGGAAATACCGGACAGCCAATCGTTAGCCATTATTGGCCCATCGGGTTGTGGAAAAAGCACTCTACTGAGGTTGTTAATTCGCTTAATTGAACCAACGGCTGGATCAATTAATATTGACGGCGAAGAAGTAACCCAAATGTCGGAAGACGGTCTAATGCGTATCCGCCGTAAACTAGGCATGATTTTTCAAACAGCAGCTTTATTTGACTCTCTTTCAGTGCATGAGAATGTTGCTTTTGGTCTTCGGGAAAGAGGGAATACAACTGAAAATGAAATCACTAAAATTGTTAAAGAAAAACTTAAACTAGTCGAACTTGAAGGTACCGAAAATTTATTCCCCTCTGAATTATCGGGTGGGATGCAAAAGCGGGTTAGCATTGCCCGGGCTTTAGCTTTTAATCCAAAAATAATTCTGTATGATGAGCCCACTACCGGCCTTGATCCAATTACTTCTGTAACTATTGAGAATTTGATGCTAAAATTGCGGCAGGAGCTTAAAGTGACATCGATCATTGTTACCCATGTTATGCAAACCGTAAATCGCACAGCAGAAAGAGTTCTTATGTTGCACCAAGGAAAATTTATTGATACCGGAACTCCTGCAGAAACCAACAAGACCAATAATCCAATCGTTAAAAATTTTATCACAGGGGGACTTTAAAAAATGGCAATAACGGCAAAAGCTAAGGTTGGGGTCTTTACGCTTATCGCTTTAACTTCTCTGGCAATTGTTATTGCCTGGAAAACCGATCTTTTGCGCATGAGCGAGGGTTATAAACTTAACGGTGTATTCCTGAGCGTGGAAGGCCTCACTGTTGGTTCTGAAGTCCGTTATCGCGGATTAAATGTGGGTAAAGTTATAACCATTAACCCAAGCCCCTATGATATTACAATTCAAGCCGTCATTAGTAAGTCAATTCAGTTCCCATCTGACTCGGCGCTTAGAATTTCTTATGACGGTATTGTTGGACAAAAATATCTGGAAATTGTCCCGGGCACAACCGAAGCTATTTATACCTCCGACAAGGTGTTGGTGGGGCAAAAGACTTCCGGGGTAGTTGATTTTGTGGATATCGGGGCGCAGAACTTGCAAGAACTTAAAAAAATAATTAGTAGTATTGCTGATGTGGTAGATAGCCCAAAATTCCGCGAAGCCTTTATTAATACTATTTATACTGCCGACCGGGTAGCTGCACAGCTAGAGCTACTTACCGAAGAATTACGTCAAACCAATCAGGGAATCAAGGCAATTGTGGGTGATCCCAAATTTCAACAATCCGTGAAAGGAACCATGGATGAAACCGCCAAGACGCTTACTAATGCCAACCGATTTTTTGATTCAGTCGGCAGTTTGGATTTAAGGGCTTCTGGTGGCTTTGATATTGGAACCACCGCCAATGACGTAAAAGGCAACATTGATGTTATTCAAAATTCTAAAAACTACTTACGCTTTGGACTGGGAGAAGGACCAACTCGGCAGATGAGTTTGCTCGATATATTATTTAATTCGAAAGTAAGTGATAATTGGGGTTTTCGGCTAGGCGTAATTAATAATCAACTGGGAGGCGGTGTCGCTTATTTTCCATCGGCCAAAACCTCTTTGCGCGGTGATATTTACGATATTAACAACCCTCGGCCTAACTGGCCCAAGGTTCGGTTAGGTTATGAATACGAATTTATGGACTATATGGATTTAACGGTCAGGGCTGACGATGTTTTAAATGATACTAGCCGTAACTTTACAATCGGCGTTATGGTAAAACCCAAAAACGCTCAAATCTATTAAAAGATAAAATCTCTCGACAAGCTCGAGATAAAGGGGGTGAATTTTATGATTAAAAAGTTATTAGGTCTAGGAGTATGTTTGGTAGTAAGTTTAATGGTTATAAGTGGAACAGCCAATGCTTTGATCGGAGTAGGTGTTTTGGCCGCTAATTACGGAACAGCCGGAGGAAATATAACAGGATACGGGCTAGAAATAGAAGCCCCGTTTATTCCCATTCCGCTATTAAATACGCGGATTGAAGCGGTAATGACATCGGGCTCAAACGGCCTTGGTACTTACACTGTTACCCCCATCCTTTTAAAAGGCTCCTATAAATTTCCACTTACACCCATTTACGTAGGTGGAGGGGTTGGGACGGCATTGTTCAGCCAAGCTGGATACTCAGTTCCCAGTCCAATGATCTACGAAGTGTTTATTGGTTATGAGCAAAACATTGCACCACTGAGCAGCGTTTTTGTACAAGTTGGCAGTGAAAATATGCAATTTAGTTATGCCGGTATTGAACAGAATTTTTCGGGGACGTGTTTTAAGGGTGGCGTTAGGTTTGGGTTGTAAAGCATAATGCGGTAGGGGTGGCGTCGGGGGAATCGTAGGACGTACAAAGTAATGCGTGAAACAAGATGGACGCTACCGCTAGACGCTAACCGATTCGCAAGACGCAACCGAATAACGTCAAACGCTTCCAATGAATGGCTTAGGGATAAACCCCTAGGCCATTTTTTTTGCTAAAAAGTGCAATTTTTGTCGATTTGTTACGATAATATAGGGAGAGGTGAAGAAGGCAAGGGAGGGCAAGGGAAGAGAAAGAAGGGAAAAGGAGAATAGATGGTTAGTATAAATCCAATATTATTACTTGTTTCAACTGCAGCAGGACAAACCAAAGAAGAATGGGCAAAAGAGAAGATTCAGGATTGTAAACATTTAGCGGCCCAAGGAAATTACAAAGAAAGTATCCGACAAGCCGGATTGATAATGGATCAGCTATATAATGGGGGCGATGGTTCAGCTACAGATTTATCATTATTAAGATCACTAAAATCCGCCATTAAAAAACATTCCGAAATTGCAATCGCAACTGGCAAGGTCTATTGCCCATTGCCATCTACTTATTTAACTTTTGCTATAACTAGTTTGCCACAAGCAATTAAAGAATCACATGATACTACATTACAAGCAAAGTATATATTATTTACTATGGCCATGATCCACGCAGAAAGCCGCTTTAACCGCACAGCGATCAATTTTGTTAAACATAGAGATGGAAGCACTCCAGAAGCAGATGAAATTGCCACAGGATTAGGACAACTTAAACCTCCAACTGCAAGAGAAGTTTTGAATTTGGCTCCAGGTGCAAGCATAAATTTAATGGATCCTGCTACAAATATAAAGGCTTGCGAAGCTTATATTTATCGTTTATTCAATGCCGAACAGGACAATCATCATCCAGGCCAACTTATGAGTTTTGAAACTACTGTTTATACTGATGCAGATGGGATCATAACATCAGTAATTGAAAGCTATGGTGGGGCAGAGCCCAATAAAGTCCTAAATCTATTTGGCATTTACAAGCTTTTATATCTTCAACAAATAAAAACTCAATTGGTTTCTCAGCCATTTAATCAATAAACAACCCAAATAAGTAGGATCAAAACGAGGGTCCAGCGCAGCAAATAGCTCCCAAAATCCACTGAAAAGTGGCTACACAAACAGATAATTTCATCAATTTCCTATGTCGCATAATATATCTTATGTTAGGTTGTGACCAGGTGACGATTACTTAGTATTTGGCTTTATTATGCTTAAAACTACGTCACCTTGGTGTTATCCACACAAGGTATCCACGGAAATTGAGGGGATGATGGGCCGTGAAGAAAATAAAGGGACCGATGGCAAGTAAGGGCAAGGAATGAAAAAGATGGCTTAAGGCGGAATTTCAGAAAAAGCCCCCTACTTCGGAAATGGGAATAAAATGAGAATTAACACCAAGGCACTATGACTCTAAGGGGAAGAAAACGCGTAAGCAGCTAAGGCGCGAAGGAAACTATTTCAGCCTAATTCCTAATATGCTGTATCCCGGATCATCCTCAATTGCCCCAAATTGTTGTTGATAATAATTAGCTGTCCTTTGATACCATTCTATCCCTTCGGCTGACCCACGATCAAAGCAATTTCCCACTCGTATTTCGAAATATTCAACCCCTAAGCCTTTGGCAGTTAAGACAGCTGTTCCGAACAAGAGGTTACTTAAACCATCAAACCCCGGATTTTGGCTAAAACGATATTGCGGGTTTATCCAGAAGGCTACGCAATCAGCCTCATCCGGAACAGATTTGCTAAATCCTGCAATCTCTTGCAAACCCATAGAACACTTATCCCAAAGTAGCCTACAAAGATCCCTGTCATATTCGGGCATATGTTTTCTACGGTTTGTGCGGGCGGATTCTCGATAGATATTTATTGAAAAATCACAAAACCCAGCTAATGTTATTTCCCAGTTTGCAAAATCCAAAGCTTCCAATCTAAATTGATAGTTTCCTTCTACGAAGGTTGATTCTGCTCTTAATATAAAGAATAATGATTGGCCATTTTGGAAAGCATGATCGCAATGGCCATTTTCCAACAATGCATGCATTTGCTCTGAAGCAAAGCGAGTGCGCAGCTTTTGCACAAATAAATTATCAGCTGGCCAAATTGCTTGATGATTAAACCTTAGCGATTTACCGATTCCTTTTAATGTCATAGGTCACCATGTGTTTATCTGTAATAATAAGAAAAAATTGCAGGGTATCTTTGGGAAAAGGGAATAAGGGCCCATTAAGGCCCGTAAAGGAATTAAAGGGAACGAAGGCAAGTAAGGGCATGGAATGAGTATGAAGGCTTATGGCGAAATACCAGAAAAGACCCCCTACTTCGGAACCATAATATTTACGTTTAAACGCACGTTAGGCTTGCAGTTAATACAAAAGATAGCTTATCTTTGCAGCGAAAAAGTGAAATTGTTGTCTACTTTCGTGGATATTATGCTTAGAGAGCATCGATTATTTATTGGAGCATATACTATGACTGCTATTTATAGGGTTAATTCTGGATTAAAGGCCAACTATTTTTTTGATTGGCAGCAGTGCTCGATTAAACATTACTTAAGACCATTTTTAATGGCTTGTGTTAGAGAAGCCCATCTTCTCAAACCAGATGTCCGTCCACCGCAATCCTATATCAATCTTGTCCATTTTTTAACCACTGTTAATTTTTATGGCTTTGGTTTTCGTCACCCAGAATGGCGTTTTAATCTAAATATGTTATTGATAGATCTGAGTTCATTAGATGTTGAAGGCATTGCAAATTGGAGAAGTTTAATTAAATATATGGCAGAAAACGATCTTCCGGCTTTGAATAGTTTGTTTTTTGGTTTATGGCAGCTCACTTTTCCGGACATCGATAGTACTATTAGGCCATTTTTTAGCGAATTTCTTGATGATAATCTACATAGCACAATACAGCAAAAACTAGGATCAGTCCCGGAGCATAATTGCCGAGTATCCGCAGCTCGGCTAGAATTAATAACACCAAAATATTTGAGGGTTCCCGGTGCTAGAGATTTTGATTCCGTTCTTTCTGCCGCACTAGCAAAGCCCATTCACAAATCGGCACAAGATCTTGACCCGCGTTTATGGGATACAAATCCCGAGATTGAAAGGCATGCCGCAGATTTTAGAAGAATGAATAGAGATGAATTGGGGGAAGCATTTGCCTATTTTGTGTGTAAGGGCCTCATACTTGATTCTTCGGGAGAATACAAAAGAGCTGCAGAAAGAGGTTTTGGTTTATGGTCTATTATAGTGCGTATAGACAAAACCCCTTGGCTATTACCAGAACATCTATGTTCTCCACATTTAGAGTATGCAGCTTTTCAAGATATGAGGGAATTACGGATCAGCATGGGCCTGCCGGTTGATGACATTAATAGAATTATTGGTGATACCGAGAGACTGCTTGGCTTTTATATTGTACTGCGCGAGCTCTGGCGCTAAGACTAACGGCTATTTTTTTGGACTTTGTAGAATACCATAAATGCACCTTCAGGATCATTATTGGCTGCAACAAAGCGATATTCAACATAGCCTTCTATGGGTCTAAATCTTTCATCATATTTTGTTACTATTAGTTTTTGATTCAGGTGTACAAATTGCCTTTCCAATATAGAAAACCCATATCGCTTACATTTTTCATCAATCTCATCATTGGTGAATTGTTGAAACCCAGAAGTTTTAGCACGCATTGTAGCTCCCGATCCATTGTATACAGTTAAGATTGAAAGTTTTCCCATAGGCTTTAAAACCTCACGAACTCCAGCCAAAAATCCATCTAACCAATAATAACCAATGGATTCTACGGCCATAACGTCATCAAACTGTCCGCTAAGCTGTTCTGCATTAGCCTGAAGGAATAAATTGGCATCAGCTTGATGCATAGTTAGTCCAAATGATTCCCCCAACTCAACACTTTTTGGGTTAACATCTACTCCCGTTACTTTTATCCCTTTACCCGCCAAGACTTTTTCGATGGCACAGGTTCCAGGGCCAAAAGATAAGATATTTCTGGCCGTTCCAATTTTTCCTACCAGCCATTCAGTATAAGCCGGGCTTTTTTCAATACTTTCCCGTAAAGTCGATTGCAAATAAATATCGGCAAGAATACGAGACCGATGATGCAAAAAATCTGTACCAAGATAATAGCCAAAATATTGTGGTCCATGCCATCCTGGACGACAACCGGATACAATTGCCATTGTATCTTGTACCCAAACTGAGTTATTAGCTGTTACAAGATCCGGCCGATCTTTTGAATAATTAAAGCCAAATAATTGTTCACCCATAGAGAAAGCACAACTAACAGAAGGCTCATCTTCATTTGGCGTCCGGTGAATTTGACCAAAAGGAAGAATTAATTTTAAATCCAGTTCGCGACAAAGCGGATCAGCGGGTAATAGTTCTGGGGGAATAGCTTGATCTACACACTCGATATAATCACCGGTATGAGAGGTTTTGAGTTTCAAAAGCAAATCAATTCGGGGCAGAAAAAAGCGAACATGAGCATCTCTTAACCTGGTAACCAATCGCGGATCAGCATATTTTTTTTCGCGAATACAGATTCGATCTTGATCAGATTGACGATAAAATCCCGGTCCATCTAGCGGTTCCGGTTTATAACAATAATTACAGCGCGGCACATACAGACTTTTAAGCATTGTTTAATCACCCAACAAGCATATCTCTATCCTGAACTACAAATAAAGTTCCATCTTGGCCAATGACCCATTCGATATCCCGTGGTCGCGGGCCAAAAGCAGAATACAATCTGCTTCCCAAATTAGCCACAAAACCTGCTGGTATTATTCTTCTAATATTTAAGGCCATAATTCACCAGGTATTTATCGGTAAAAAGTGGAAGAAATTGCAGATAAAATGGAAAATGGGGAATAAACACGAAGACACTAAGGCACTAAGGGGAGGAAAACACGTAAGCAGCTTTCGTGTTGGGTGTAGCCGTGGTAGCTATTTGTATGAATCATGTAAACTTTGCCAAATGGTCTGATTATCTATTAAAGAAACGCTTGATGCGGTTTTATAGTAATATTTCCTAAACAAAGCGTCAAAACTGTTCTCTTTGGCTGGTTTTTCAGCCCAGTCTTGATATTTATAGTATCCATTTTCAAATATAATTGCCTTATCAGTGTTTAAAAACTCGCTAAATAGCCCGCAAATCCACAAAGGTTTGGTAAAAGGGTTAACACTTGATTTATACTCCCAATAAATAGCGGCTAAATCATACTTTTTTGAGATGCCATCAATAAATTTGATATATTTTAAGCGCTTGTCAACCGGCTGATTCCTATTAACGCCGTACTCGCAAATTAAAATCGGGGCTTGCCCTTTGCTTTTTGCCCAATTTACTTTATTTTGAATGTATTCATCAAGTTGCCGCTCATTAAAACCAGGCCGGCCTAAATGTGTATACTCATAAGGCTCGTAAAAACTAAAGACGTAAACCACATTAGCATCTGACACTTTGATAAAGCCACGTTCCCAAATTACACTTTGTTTTTCATCATTATCTTCTCGGCTGTTATATTCGGGAATAAAGACAATATGCTTCTTGTCAATGCAGCGAATGGCTGCCACCAATTCATTTTGCCTTTTTTGATAATGGGCTATGCCACCGTCAGCTTCGCTTGGTAATCTTGGTTCATTATAGACTGAATAACCGGCTACAGCTGGAAGGTCTTTAAGATTTGCCGCTAAATATTGCCACATTTTAACCGTACGCTGCCAGAATTCATCGTTTTCAAAGAGAGATTGAAGCCTGGTCTTAGCTGGTTTATTTCGTTCAAAGTTATCACTCTGGACATCTAAACCTGGAGGCAAATGAAGATTTACGATTGCATAGACACCTAATTCATCAAAGCGTTTAATATGCTTTTTTAACAAGTCCATGTTGGATTTTCTGAATTCATTCTCTTCGGCAAACAACTCGTAATTTATGGAGTAACGCACTACTTTGGGTTTCAGCTTGGACAATCGCTCAAAATCAGCTTCATTTAAAACCCAACCATCTTGCTGAATCGGCCGAACCAAGGGATCCTTTCCTTGAGCTTCCAAGCTTTCTGACTTGCCAGAAACCCAGTTCCCCCACACATTATTAGATAGATTAATCCCATTTAAAATAAACGCATGGTTATATTCATCAACCACGGATAAATTTTTAACCCGCAACCAAGATAGCCCGGCCCAAGAAGGAGTAATAAGAAGTGAAAATAATAAAATGCCGACTAAACTTATATATTTTATGTCTTGCACTAATTTAAGAAATGCCCAATCTTTTAAAGATACCATCCACATTCCGCAGATAGTAATTGATATCAAACGCTTCGTTTATTTCGGCCACAGACAGATATTTGAGAGCTTCTTTGTCGGTTAGGATCAGTTCTTTAAGGTGTTTTCCGGTTGTCCTAGCTTTCATGGCCGCATTTTGGACAATTTGATAAGCTTGCTCTCGGGTTAATCCCTTGCTCGTGAAGCTAAGCAATAATCTTTGTGAAAAAGGCAAACCTTGCGATTTTTCGATATTCTTTTTCATATTCTCAGGAAGTACGACCAAATTATCAATCACATGCGCCATTTTGTGGAGCATATAGTCGACCAGAATAGTGCTATCGGGCACACAAACTCGCTCGGTACTAGAATGCGAAATATCCCTTTCGTGCCAGAGAGCCACGTTTTCGAGTGAAACCATGGCATTAGCGCGGACAATGCGCGATAAGCCACAAACTCTTTCACAAGTAATCGGATTTTTCTTATGCGGCATGGCCGAGGATCCCTTTTGGCCTTTTTTGAACGGCTCTTCCACTTCGCCTAACTCAGTTTTTTGAAGCCCTCGAACCTCAAGAGCGATCTTTTCGAGCGTAGCGGCAACAATGGCTAAGGTCGACATATACTCGGCATGGCGATCGCGTTGCAAAACTTGCGTAGATATAGCCGATGGAACTAAGCCCAATTTCTGACATGCCAAATCCTCAACTTTGGGATCAATATTAGAATATGTTCCTACTGCACCGGAAAGTTTGCCGACATTGATCACTTCGCGGGCTTTAACCAGGCGTTCTTTATTACGTTCCATCTCTTTCATCCATAAAGCAAATTTTAGGCCCAAGGTCATGGGTTCGGCATGCACACCATGGGTGCGGCCCATCATAACCACTGTTTTATAATTGCGGGCCATTTTGGCCAAGATTTTGATAAAATCATCCACATCTTGAATAATAATGTCAGCCGCATCGCGCATTAACAGCGACAGAGAGGTGTCAACCACATCAGAAGAAGTAAGTCCCATGTGAATAAAGCGGCTATCGGGACCAACATGTTCGGCCACATTGGTTAAAAAGGCAATTACGTCATGGTCAACTGTTTTTTCGAGTTCATCAATTCTCTTTACCGAGAAATTGGCTTTGCTCTTAATTTTTTTATAGGCGGCTGGTGGAATTTTGCCTAGTTTTACCCAGGCTTCACAAGCAGCTAATTCGACATCTAACCAAGTTCTAAATTTATGTTCCTCCGACCATATCTCTCGCATCTTGGGCAACGTGTATCTGTCAATCATTTCGTCCTCCTCTCAATTTCTTCAAGCAACGCATTTATCATTTCAGCTTCAGCAACCTTACGCACAACTTGCCCTTCCCTGAAAATTAGCCCTACCCCTTTTCCACCAGCTAAACCCACATCAGCGTCGGCAGCTTCGCCAGGCCCATTTACTTCACAGCCCATTATAGCAACAATTAAGGGTTGTTTTATATGGCGAGTTTTTACTTCAATCGCCGTAGCAATCTTTTCCACATCGATATTGGTCCGCCCACAAGTGGGACAGGAAATAACGGATACTCCGTGGGAAGCGAGCTGCAAGCTTTTTAGAATTTCATAGCCCACCCTTACTTCTTCGAGTGGATCGCCAGTTAAAGAAACCCGCAAAGTATCACCAATCCCTTGTGTCAAAATAGCACCAATTCCGACAGAAGATCGAACAACTCCAACACTGGGAATTCCCGCCTCTGTTACCCCAATATGCAAAGGATATATAGTTTTACCGGCAATAATTTGGTGGGCTTTAATTAGCATGGGGACACTGGTCGATTTGATAGAAATAACAATCTCCGTAAAGTTTAAATCTTCCAATATTTTTACATTGTTTAGCGCGCTTTCCACCAATCCTTCCGCGGTTACATGCCCTTGGTGCTCTTTGCGAACTTTGGTTTCTAGAGAACCAGAATTGACCCCTACCCGGATGGGAATTCCGTGATTTTTGGCGGCTTCAACCACGGCTTTAATTTTGGCACTATCACCGATGTTGCCCGGATTAATTCTCAATTTATCTGCACCGGCATTGGCCGCTAAAACAGCAAACTCATGATTAAAATGGATATCGGCCACCAAGGGTAAATTGATTTGCTTTTTAATTTCCTTAATCGCCAAGGCGGCTTCTTTGCTGGGAATAGCGCAACGGACAATTTGGCAGCCGGCTGTTTCTAGGGCATTGATTTGTTTTACAGTAGCATCAATATCGGTAGTATCGGTCTTAGTCATCGATTGGACGGAAATGGGAGCGCCCCCACCAATCAGCACATTTCCAACCTTGATTTTTTTAGTCGTCTCCCGGTGATTGGGCTGGCTCATAAAGCATCTTTACCGGTAATTTTGCGGTAAGCTTCCATATACTTTTCGCGAGTTTTGTTGACAACAGAATCAGGCAACGTAGGCGCTGGCGGTTCTTTATCCCATTTGATCGATTCGAGGTAATCCCTTACAAACTGCTTATCATAACTGGGTTGGGATCCCCCTGGTTTATATTGGTCAAGCGGCCAGAAACGGGATGAATCAGGCGATAATATTTCGTCAATTAAGATAATTTCGTTATTATAATAACCAAATTCAAATTTAGTATCAGCAATAATTATTCCCTTGGTTCTAGCATAATCAGCACAGGCATTATAAATTGCAATGGTTTTATGTTTAATGGTATTCGCCGTTTCTTCTCCTACACTATCCACTACTTGCTTAAAAGTGACATTGAGATCGTGTCCTTCATCGGCTTTGGTGGTGGGTGTAAAAATAGGTTCAGGTAATTTGTCAGATTCTTTTAAACCAGCCGGTAATTTAATACCACAAATTGATTGGCTTTTTTGATACTCTTTCCAGCCAGAACCGGACAAATAGCCTCTCACAACACATTCTATCGGAATTAGTTGAGCTTTTTTGCAAATTATTGAGCGTTTATATAATTTGTCTTTGTAAGGTTGAAGGACGGCAGGATATAAATCGGCATCAGAAACTAAGACGTGGTTATTGGTTATTTTCTTAGTAAAATCAAACCAGAAAAGAGATATCTGATTTAAAATCTTTCCCTTATCCGGAATACCATTGGGCATCACCGAATCGAAAGCCGAAATACGGTCGGAAGCCACCAAAAGCAAAGAATTTTCCAAATCAAAAACATTGCGCACTTTACCTTTGCGAAATAGTTTTATCCCCGGCAAATCGATATCGAGTAATATTTCATTCATATGCTCTATTTTATAAGAAATAATTCATTTAGACAAGCCAAAAAACATTAGCCATAAAAACTTGGGCAAAGCTAGTTGCCTCTTCCACCTCCGCGGTTCGGACAATAAGCGATATAACCACTCAATATAGAGTTTTTGAAAAATAAGCGGGGCTCTTTTCTTGCTTCCCGAGATAACATCTAAACTGCCCCCCATTACCATGGCAACTGGAACGTTTAATTCCTTTAGGTGACGATTAAGCCACTTCTCTTGCCGACCTCCACCCAGACCAACAAAGAGGATATCCGGACGACAGGCTTCAATTTGTTGAATCACTGCGTAATCATCACCAAAGAAACCATCCATTGTACCGACAATATTTAACCTCGGCTGTTTCTGGATCAACTTATCTGCCGCAGCTTCTGCAATCCCTGGGGCGCCTCCCAGCAGAAAAATTTTATATTTATCTCCATAGGCCTTAATAATGTTCAGCATCAGATCGATCCCCGAAACCCGCTCCTTAAGTGGCTTTCCCAGCAGGCGAGAAACAACCACCATGCTGATCCCATCCGGCACTCGCAGGTCCGCATTATTCAAAACATCTTTTAGCGCATGGTCTTTTTGGGAGGTCACAATAATTTCAGGGTTGGGGGTAACGATCAGATGAGGTTGCTTTGACACCAAAAACTCCCCTACTCGATCAATCGATTCTTGTAGGGAGACGTTATCTACTTTTATGCCGGCGAATTCAATAATTTCCATAATAATTCAAAGTTTAATTGTGCCTTAGCAACCAGACCAATTTTCTTTTCTTCTAAAGTATTCTTTACCGCTGCACTATTAGCAATCACGGTTTCAATTTTTTGTTTGATCAAATCAAGATTTAATTCCTTTTCAAGGTCAATATAGGGCTGATCAACTAACTTCATAAAAGCTTCGACTTTGGGGTCATAGGATAATCCAACCATGGGAACCGCACTGATGGCCGCAAAGACAAGTGAGTGCAGACGCATACCGATTAACAAATCGCATTTCGAAATAATGGCTAAAATCTCATCTGGTTTGGCCACTCTAAAATTAACCGTTGAATTCCCCTGCATATACCCCAAAATCTTGGATGTAGCTTCGCGATCCTCGGGAGACTGAAAAAGAAAAAAGAAAGGGTAATAACCATGCGTCGCAAAAATCCAATCTGCCGTTTGGGCCAGGATTTCAAATAACTTATTAGATGAAACCTTGGGCAAACTGCGTGCAGCAATGCCAACTAAGAGACGATTGCCCGCTTTTAAAGTTTCGAGTCCAAACAGATTTTTGCCCTCTTTTAGATAAGGCACCTGCAGTGTTAGGGTTGGATCAGCCGTTTCAAAGACTCTAGCAGGATTTACTCCTAAGACTATAATCTTCTGATAAGACTCATGATCCCGCACAGTTATCAAATTAATTATATTAAGAGTTATACGGGCAATAAAATTATTTAGTCGGCCACGCAGGGGGCCAAAGCCTTGTGCAAAGAACATGACCTTTTTTCGAAGTAATTTGGCCAGCCAAACTAAAGCAACATAATAAAAGAAACTGCGCCGGCTGGTTTTGTCTTGAAAGAGTGATCCTCCACCCGAAATAAAAAGATCGGCGGATAAGATTTGCCGAATAATGGATATAAATGAATAGCGAGGAATGGCTTCAATTTTAAAAACACTGGAAGTAAAAAGAGGTGAAGCCGAAAAAACACAGATTTGGATATTTGCATCTTGCCGGCGGAGGCCTTCTACTAAAGCCTTTAAGACCGCTTCATCGCCGGTATTGCCAAACCCGTAGTAACCAGAAATTACGATTTTCATTCTTTAATAAAGCGACCAGCTAGCCACCAAACAATCGCACCGATAATAATACCCAAAACCAAACCATTAATGGTGCGAACCACAGAAACCATCAGCGGGGTATGGATATGGCAAAATGAATTGAGCACCGAGATCGGCGCAATTGATCCGATAGCCGCTAGGATCCAAATCCATTTAATTTCTTTTTGACGCAGGAAGAAAATAGCTAGAAAGATAAAAGGATAGCCAACAAGAAACTCTTTGGTCCGGGGACGAATAAACAAAAGGGTTTCTAATAATCCGCGAAAGCTTTTTTCAAAACCCGGGACAGGAATCGAAAAATTACCGGAACGGGCAACTAACACGACCAAAGCCCCAAGCGCCAATAAGCCAATCGCCACCACTGACAACTTAACTTCAATATTAAAGAACTGCTGTAGTCTTTGTTTAATATTTCCCTTCCCCTGCTGCAAAATAAAGAAGAAAGCTACAATTGCCATGGGAATTAGCAACGCTAATTTAATTGCTGGAAAGGTTTCTATTCCACTCATAAAGCGATAATCCGCCAGCAAACCAACCAGCAAGAAAATACCGATATATAATTCACCAATAATACTTAAAATAATTAGTATGGGATTCATTAGGCTTGGCGAGTTGGGAACTTTTTTTGATAATGCCGTAATTAAGGCGTATGACGGAAAAGTGATGGCAGCTAAAAATGCCAGCAGCTTTTGGAGCAGCAAACTATACCCCAATGTCCCCATTAAAGCCATTACTAGCCAGGCAACCACAACGATTGCCAGCATCCACAGAGCAGAAATCCGCATAAAATATTCTAATAAAAAGAGCGTAGTAATAATGACAGCCGCACCCAGCAACATAATTTGCCAGCCACGCACCGAATCCATGGCTCCTTCCACCGGTTTCCCAATACTAAATCCAGCCGCCTTTAACCCAGCGACCACATCTTTAAAATAGGACAGATTAAATTGCACCGGCTGGGCATCCAGTTGCGGCGGCAAAAAAGGCCGGACATATAAGACTTGGACTTTTCGCTCCATGGGCGCCCGACAAAAGCGGCGAATCGCTTCACTGCGAGTAATCTTCTTTAATTCATCTTCTGGGATACTATGCACTCGTAAAACATTTTTTTCCATCAGGCGTTTTAAACGGCTATCGCCATCTTGTTTTACAATTTCAATATAACCGTATTTGATTTTATTTCTATTTAGCGCAGCGGCTAATGTGGTCAAAGAATCAGGATAACCCAGCACTTCTTCGCGATCAAAGATCAACAATTCATGGCCTTTGAGAGCACTAACCTTAGCGTCTATATTGCCGATATGATAACGAGAATCGTTCCAAACCCGAGGAATGATGGTAAAGCCTAGTTTACTCAAATAATTCTTCTGAATTTCAGAGATACCCAGCCCTACATCCCGCAGTTCACTTTCGCTTTCATCAACCTCAAGAATATTGCCGCCAAGAAATTTTATTTTATCTTTGCCAAGCAGGGCTTTTAGTTCAAAGCCAATGCGCAAACGAGAATCCGCGGAAGGAGCGTAGATATAGGTTCTGTCAGAAATAATTTTATTTTTAGAAATTAGAGATTTGAAATTAGAGATTGGAAATTTGTTGCGTAATATTCCACTCCCGCTCGCATAATAAACCTCTCCCATGGCATTGGCATCGGGCAGAGTTTCTTCAAAAACACCAATCGAGGTGATGCCCATTTTGCGGATCTCTTTTAATATGGGGGTAAGCGGTTTTTTCTCAAAGGCAGCAATCTTGCGCAAATCGCGCAGGTCGATACAAATCTGCACATTGTGCAGTTGCGACTCTAAGGCAAAACGTTGATAAGCTAAATATCCCCCCCCCACCACCCCAGCCGTTACAATTAATACCAGTAAGCCTTTAATGATTTTATTTAGTTGCATAATGGATGCAATTTTAGCATTTATTATGGGCAACGTCGAGCTGCAAAGAGGCAGCAACTTAGAGCAGTAAAAGCCGATAACCTACCCCTGGCTCAGTAATAATTAACTTTGATAGAGAAAACTTTTCTAATTTGCTGCGCAGCTGGCTGAAATAAATCCGCAGATAATGCGATTGATTAATTGATTCTGGCCCCCAGACCTCCTTTAATAATTGTTTTTGCGTGACAATTTTACCGGCATGCTGGACCAGGATTTTCAATAAATCAAATTCAGTATTGGTAAGTTTAAGCGGTTTCCCACTTATTTCAACTAAACGGGTGCTGAAATCAATTTTTAACGGACCATTGATATAAACCGGTTCTTCTTTGAGGTTCAGGCTGTGCCGCAGGGCAACTTTGATCCGGGCAGAAAGTTCAGCAGGGCTAAAAGGTTTGGTCAAATAATCATCGGCTCCGGAATTTAAAAGCAGCACCTTATCTTGCTCTGAATCCCTAACGGTTAAAATAATTATTGGGGTTTCCGTCCTCTCCCTAATTTTATTTAAAACCTCAATTCCCGATATATCTGGCAATCCCAAATCTAAAATAATTACGTCTGGCCTAAAATTATTCAATTCAAGCAACCCATCTTTCCCGGATTTTGCAAGCTCCACTGTGTACCCTTCAGTTGATAAGCTAATGTTAAGTAACTTACGAATAGATGGCTCATCATCAATCACCAATATTTTCGCTCCCTTAGTCATTTTTAATCTCCGTCATATCTGGTTGCTGCCCGATCGGCAGGGTAATTTTTATTTCTAACCCCCCTTCATTCCTGTTAAACGCTTCAATCTTTCCTCCATGAGCCTCAATTACCGCTTTGGCAATTGCCAAGCCCAACCCGGTTCCGCCGGCTGGAGCATCCTTGGTTCGATAAAATTTATCAAAAATTAAGGGTAGTTCTTCCTCGTTTACCCCCGGTCCAGCATCAGCGACTCTAATAATTAACTGCTCCATCTCTCTACTAGCTGAAATATTGAGCTTGGTTCCTTCTGGAGTATAAGTCGCCGCATTGATAATGATATTAGATAAGGCCGACTCGAAAAGGGCAAAATCAAGCATGGTGAGCGGAAGTCCTTCTTCTATCTCAATCTGGACATTATGTTTGCTTAATTTGCTGCCCAAATGCTGGACACAAAGATTAATTACTTCGCCAATGTCCTGCCAATCCTTCCTAAGTGCCAAAACGTCTGACGCCAGGCGCGACATATCCAGCAAATTAGATACAATCCGGTTCAATCGATCAGCTGAATCGGACAATTCTTGCAGTAAATCAACTTTTTTGTTTTTATCATTAATTATATTTTCGTCTTCTAAGGCAGATGCGATTCCCAAAATAGAGGTCACCGGCGTCTTTACTTCATGTGAAACGCTATCCAAGATGGTCCGATAAAGTGTTTCGGATTTCTTTAGCTCTTCTGCTTCGATTGACCGCTCCCGCAAGATTTCCCTTTCCAAGTAAATGGCCAGTTGATTGGCAGAAGCGATCAGGAATATATTCTCATCCGGAGACAATTTGCGATAATGTTCGGGCCGATAAAGCAGAACCCCGATATTTTCAGAAGGACCTTTGAGCGGAAGGTACATCGCTCCGGCAAAAGAAAGCGTTTCCGTTGACCAACCAGCAACTCCCCCCTTCTCATATGACCACATGGCAACCGATAATTCTTTTTCATCACTAGTGATGGTTTGGCGCAAGATATTTTCAAAACCAACTTTTTCGCTTTTAACAATTACCTTACATTTGCCGGGAAGGATTACACTGATTTCCCTTTCAATTTCAAGAGAGCACGTGTGCCGATCTTTGGCACTGGCAATAATTGAGGTTATTCGATGCATAGTATCTGTCCGAGCCTCACGCAAAGCTAGCAACTTTTCATCTCTTCTTATCTTACTGGTTAAATAGCCGGTAACAATGGCAGTAATAACATAAAAAATGCTCATAATCAGGTCGGCCGGATTATGAATAACAAAGGTGCCAATGGGTTGAATAAAGAAAAAATTCCAGATTAATGAGCTTAATATGGCAAATAAAACTATATAAATAAACGAAACAAACATGCTAAGCACCAAGACTGCTAGCAGGAAAATGAAGCCAACTGCTTGATAGCCCAAAAAAGGAACCAGAAAATAGTTTAATCCCGAAACGGCCAAAATCATCAAGAGGGTTTTCCAGAAATCACTGACGGTCAAGTCAGAGCCAAATAGCATTTTCATCCAATGATCATCGTTTGCTAATTCTCCGCCGGTTGGAATAACATGGATGGCAATATTTTTGGTTTCACTTAGCAGCCGGCTGGTGGTTGAGCCGGTAAAAATCGACTGAAAAGGGCTCTTTTCAGAATGCCCAATCACAATTTGAGAAATATTTTTTTCTTTGGCAAATTTGGCTAGTTCATCTGAAATACTGCGGCCGGACAAAATTACGGTGGCGGCCCCGAGCTGTTTGGCTAGAGTAAAATTATTTTCAAGGTCTTCCTTATCTTTCGGGCTCCATTTTTCGGCATAAACCACATTGCTTTCAACTGCCACCACAAACCACTCGCAGCGATAGCGCCGGGCAATTAGCGCCCCGCGGCGGATAAGTCGTTTAGCATTGGCACTGGGGCTGATGCAAACCATGATCCGCTCGGTGGTTTGCCAAGATTCCCTTATCCCGTGGGATTTCATATATTCTTCTAACTCTTCATCAACTTCTTGTGCCGTCTGCCGCAGGGTAATTTCCCGAAGCGCATTTAAGTTTCCTTCCCGGAAAAAGTTGCGCAAAGCATCAGGGATTTTTTCTTTTTTGTAGACATCCCCTCTTTTAAGGCGGTTTAAGAGCGCATCCACCGTAATATCTACCGCTACGACTTCATCGGCTTTCTCTACAAAGCCATCCGGAATAGTTTCTCGCACAGTTACGCCGGTAATTTGTTTGATGATATCGTTTAGACTTTCCAGGTGTTGGACGTTTAGGGTGGTAATGACGTTAATCCCGGCAGCTAATATTTCTTTTACGTCTTCGTAGCGTTTTTTATTTTTCGATCCGGGAACATTGGTATGGGCAATTTCATCGACCAAAACCGTGGTTGGGTGCCGTTTGATGATCGCCTCCGCATCCATTTCTTCTAAAATCTTGCCGCTATAATGGATTTTTTTGCGGGGAATAACTTCTAAATTGCCAATCTGTTTTTCAGTATCTTGCCGGCCGTGAATTTCAACATAGCCTAGAACAATCTCTTCGCCCCGCTGAAAACGACGGTTGCCTTCATTGAGCATTGAATAAGATTTGCCAACTCCCGGAGCATAACCAATGAAAATCTTGAGTTTTCCTCTAGTTTTATGCTCGGCAGCCGAGGCAAGCTTGAGGGCTTCTTCCGGGGTCAGTCTTTTGGCAAAGTCTTCCATTTACTGCCGATCCTCTTTTTTTATATGCCTTTTATTCCTGTACTTCCGGCAATATTTTCTTTTTTTGTTTTTTAAGACGTTTTTTTGATTCTTTAATATTATCGGGTGTCGGCAGTTTTTCCGGCATGGTACCGCCCAACTCTTTAATTGTCTGGCGAACTTTTTTACCGACATCATGATGTGCCAGATTAGCCTTGTCCTGACCGACTATATTTTCTCTTCTCAGCTTGGCGTGTGTTTGTGTGGCGCGGAACAAATTAGCCGCCAGCTCTTCGCTCCCCATATGATCAAGGATGGCCTCTTTTTTATTCAGCCGCTTACGGGCATGAATGTCTTTCTGGCGCAACCCACCATAAAGTCCCATATAGCCATAATCCTGGAAATTAGCATAATTAATAACCCCAGCTTCTTTGGCCGCTTTTGCCAGATTCTTATTGTGCTCTTTCATCTCGTCACGCAATAGCACGCGCTTACTGTCTTCAATTAATTGCTCATGGACTTCTTGCTTTCTAGTTTGGATTACGAAGTAAGTTTGAGCTAAAGCAATTTCTTCTTTTCTGGGATCGCCGTTTTGGGCGATCAGATAACAGGCATAGCGGGAAAGGCTATAATTCTCAACCGATCGGAGGGCTTCTTTTTCGGTTCCTGTCGCAATTTTTATCATTTCGCTCACTTCAGCGAAATGATCGACCACAGATTGGCCGCTGTTTTTACACGCCTCTTTTGCCCGTTCAATTGCCGGCACAAATTTGTTGTATTCCGTATAGCCAAGAAGTTTGAATAAATCCCTAGCACTCCAGTATTCTTTGCCATATTCGTTAATCTTCTTTATCTGGTCGAATATATTATCAGTCATTGCTCTCTTCTTCTTTTAATCCATCTCCAAACACTAAAATTTCTGGCATACTTCCATTTTATTCACCCCTTAGTATACAAGTGTATACCGGAGGAGCCATGAAAGTCAAGCCGTCCCAGACACTTATAAAATTACAAACTAACGGTTCTTTCAATGTAGGTTATCCATCTCCACGTTCAATCTCAAAACATTAACCCGTTTCTCGCCAAAGATTTTAAAATCGCGGCCTTCAGTTAACTGATCAATTAGCTTTATTATCGCATCTTTTTTTGCCGAATCAAACTGCCGAGCTGCGGCAATCCGGGCAACTTGAAACTTGGCAGCTGCAACACTAATGTGTGGATCTAGGCCAGAGGCGGAGGCAGAGAGCAAATCGGCGGGAATGTCTTTTTCGGTCTTTCCCGGATTAGCCAGGAGTAATTTTTGTTTTCTTTCTTCCGCCGTCTGAGCTAGCTGCCTGCTGGTCGGAGAAAGATTACTGCCACCGGAAGGCAGTGGATTGTACTCCGTGGCTGAGGGCCGGGGCCAGAAATACTTTCCTTGATCAAATTTTTGACCAATTAATTTCGATCCAACCACCCGGCCATTATAAGTCAGAAGACTACCGTTTGAGCTATCAGGAAAGACGGCCTGGCCAATCAAGGTTACAAATAACGGATAGATAAGACCAGTCAAGAGGGTTGTAACAATAAATAATTTAAGACAAACCGCTATATTTTTCATAGTTAATTCCTCACTTATTGGACAATTTTGAGCCAAACGATCAAGATGTCAATTAATTTTATGCCGATAAATGGCGCAACCAATCCGCCCAACCCGTAGATTTGCAAATTGCGTCTTAATAAATTGCTTGCGCTTTCACTATGATAAGCTACACCCCTCAAAGCCAGCGGGATCAAGATAACAATAATTAGGGCATTAAAGATTACCGCGCTTAATATGGCGCTAAAGGGGGAATGCAACTGCATAATATTTAACATGGCCAATGGCCCCTGGGTATCATTGGAACTGGCATAGAGCATGCCAAACATGGCTGGAAGAATGGCAAAATATTTAGCCACGTCATTAGCAATACTAAAAGTAGTTAAGGCCCCGCGCGTCATAAGCAGCTGTTTTCCAATTTCAACAATTTCAATTAATTTGGTCGGGTTGCTTTCTAGATCAACCATATTGCCAGCTTCCCGCGCTGCTTGTGTCCCCGTATTCATTGCAACCCCAACATCAGCTTGGGCCAGGGCTGGGGCATCATTTGTCCCATCACCAGTCATTGCCACTAAACGACCACCGGCTTGTTCTTGTTTGATCCGCTCCATTTTAGTTTCTGGCGTAGCTTGAGCGATAAAATCATCAACCCCTGCTTCTGCCGCAATTGCGGCGGCTGTCAAAGGATTATCACCAGTAATCATCACCGTTTTTATTCCCATAGCGCGCAGTTCTTTAAAACGTTCCTTTATACCGCCTTTAACAATATCCTTAAGATGAATGATGCCAATCACTTTTTTACCGTCACTAACGGCTAACGGAGTTCCACCACCGGATGAAATTCGATTAACGGCAAGTTCTAAATTTTCCGGCAATTTTCCGCAAATTTTACAAATTGATTCAACGGCGCCTTTGCGAATTTGGCGAGTTACATTCCCGGCGGCATCAAACAAATCCAGGCCGCTCATCTGGGTATTAGCTGAAAAGGGAACAAATTTAGCTTCGTGCGGATGAAGCGCTTTGGCCCGCAAATCAAATTTCTCTTTGGCTAAGACAACAATTGACCTCCCCTCCAGTGTTTCATCCGACAGAGATGACAACTGGGCAATTTCGGCAAAAGCTATTTCATCCATGCCAGCCGTTGGAATAAATTCGGAGGCCATACGATTGCCAATGGTAATCGTCCCGGTTTTATCCAATAACAAGACGTCAATATCACCAGCAGCTTCAACTGCCCGGCCGCTTTTGGCAATTACATGCCGACGAATCAGCCGATCCATCCCAGCAATGCCAATCGCGCTTAAGAGTCCACCAATGGTGGTAGGAATTAAACAAACCAGCAAAGCAACTAAAACCGTAACAGAAACGATGGATGATAGGTCTTGGCCAGCTGCTTGTCCGCTATAATCCGCAAAGAATTTCAAAGTTACTACGGCTAAAAGGAAAATAATCGTCAATCCAGAAAGGACAATGCTCAAGGCAATTTCATTGGGAGTTCTTTGCCTTTTTGCTCCTTCAATTAGCGCAATCATCCGATCAATAAAATTGCCACCCGGGTCAGAGGTGATTCGAATCATTAATCGGTCGCTAATCACTCTTGTCCCACCAGTTACAGCACTGCGGTCTCCCCCACTTTCCCGAATGACCGGAGCGGATTCTCCGGTAATGGCCGACTCATCAACACTAGCTATTCCTTCAATTACTTCCCCATCCGCTGGAATGAAATCATTGGCTTCACAGACGACAACATCATTTTTCTTCAGTTTGGAAGCTAAAAGCTTACTTTCTTGATTGTTAACCAGTAAACGCGCTAGAACCTCTTTTCTTGATTGTTTAAGGCTTTCTGCTTGGGCCTTGCCCCTTCCTTCCGCCAGCGCTTCGGCAAAATTAGCAAACAGCACGGTAAACCATAACCAGACGCTAATCAGTAATTCGAAGACAGAAAAGATCCCTGCAAAGAGATGCCGGAAAAAGAAAAGCGTCGTGATCAATGAGCAGATGAAAGTCACAAACATGACCGGGTTGCGCATCTCTTCTTTGGGGCTTAGTTTTAAAAAAGAATCTTTGATCGCTGCCAACATAATCGTATTATTTTTGTTTGCAACTTTATTGGTCATATTAAAACACCCTTCCCTTTAGCATTAGTAAATGCTCAACCAATGGCCCCAACGAAAGGGCCGGAAAAAAGGTTAAAACCCCCACTATAATAATAACTCCAACTAAAAGTGCGGCAAACAGGAAATTATCAGTAGTAAAAGTCCCACTAGAAACTGGTGTGATTTTTTTGGCTGCTAGGCTCCCGGCAATCACCATTGCAGGAATGATGACCCCGAATCGGCCGATAATCATACAGAGGCCAAGCATGATATTATAGAAAACTGTATTAGCGCTTAATCCGGCAAAAGCGCTGCCGTTGTTTTGGGTCGCGGAAACAAAGGCATAGAGGATCTCACTCAAGCCATGCGGCCCTTTACTTAATAAACTAGAAAGTGCAACCGGATAAACACAAGCAATCGCCGCCCCAATTAAAATAGCCGCTGAAGGCAATAAGATGGAGAGGATAACCATTTGCATTTCTTTTCGCTCGATCTTTTTACCGAGATATTCGGGCGTGCGGCCAACCATTAAACCAGCTAAAAAGACCGTTAGAATGACCATGTGCAGCATGCCGTACATCCCCGCCCCCACACCACCAAAAATAATCTCACCTAACATTATATTGAAGAGGGCAATCCCGCCGGACATGGGAGCCAGAGAAGAATGCATACAATTTACCGCCCCACAGGAGATTACTGTAGTAGCGGTTGAAAAAAGGACACTGTTAGTAATCCCAATGCGGGTTTCCATCCCTTCCAAGACATTGGCACCGCTGGTATATTGATAGTAGAGCGAAACACCCGTCAGACCGATCCAAACCAGGAACATGACAAAGAACAGTAGCCAACCGTGTTTGCGATTGCCAATCATCACTCCATAGGTATAGACCAAGCCGGCAGGGATTAGCATGAGAGCCAGCGTCTCCAGAAAATTGGTCAGCGGGGTCGGGTTCTCAAACGGGTGAGCGCTATTGGCGTTAAAAAATCCGCCGCCGTTGGTCCCGAGTTGCTTGATGGCAATTTGGGAAGCTGCTGGGCCAAGCGGAAGCGTTTGCTTTACTCCCTGCAAAGTAGTGATCTCTTTATAGGGGGACAAAGTCTGGACAACTCCCTGCGCATTTAAAATAACAGCCAGGATAATGGAGAGAGGAAGAAGGATATAAACCAGGGTACGGACCATATCGACCCAAAAATTGCCGAGCGAGCTTTTTGACTTTGAGATCAGGCCGCGAGTCATGGCGATAAAAACAGTAATGCCGGTTGCCGCACTTAAGAAATTTTGGACAGTTAAACCCAGCATTTGGGTCAGGTAGCTCATGGTGGTTTCTCCAGCATATGACTGCCAATTGGTATTGGTCATAAAGCTGGCGGCAGTGTTAAAAGCACAGTCCCAGGCAACCCCTAGTAAATTGGCGGGATTGAGAGGAAGAATATGCTGGACAAGTTGCAAGATTAAGAGAAAAATAAACCCAAGCAAATTAAAAAATAATAAGGATTTTGTATATACCTTCCAATCCATTTCCTCGTCTTGGTTGATGCCACTCACCCGGTAGAGGATTCTCTCCAACCAAGCCAGCACCAGAGACATAAACGTTTTTTTACCTTCAAAGACCCGGGCCATGTATAGCCCCAAAGGCGGCGTCAGGCCGATCAAAACTAAACAAAATATTATTACCTGCAGATAATCAACCACTTTCATAAATTACCTCCCGCTAAAATTTTTCCGGGTTGAACATGGCATAAACTAAATAAACTAGCAAAAAGGCAACGATAATTCCTGTAACGATAAATCCCATAGTTACCCTCCAAAGAGTTAGATTGTAACAGAAAGTCAAGTAAAATTGGGGTAAATAAGTGGGGAACAGGCATAAAAAAGGCGTAAATAATTACCCCCCCCCTTGACAAATAACTCATATAAGTTTATACTTGATTAACTCGATAGACATAGTAGAGATTAGATGAAATTAATTCTATTGTGTGTCGATAATTAATTAGAAGGATTAATATATGAATATTGGTTACAAAATCTATTTTATGTGTATGCCCAACCACTGCATGTTCTGCTGTCATGCAGTGGTTAAAGGCACTCGGGGTGCACCATGAAGAATTAGTTTACTTCCCTATTCTGCACCTTAAAATGCCCGCAATTAAATCAGCGGGTTTTTTGTTGGAAATATATAAATTATAAGGAGGAAAATAAAATGACAAAGATCGATAATAAATTAAAGACCGAAACACTAGCACTTCACGGAGGACAAGACCCCGACCCTACCACTGGTTCGAGAGCAGTGCCAATTTACCAAACTACTTCATACCAGTTCAAAAATAGCGATCATGCAGCTAACCTATTTGGCTTAAAAGAGTTTGGCAACATCTACACCCGGTTAATGAACCCTACCAGCGATGTTTTTGAAAAACGCATCGCTGCTTTGGATGGCGGGGTTGGAGCACTGGCGGTGGCAAGCGGACAATCAGCCATAACCCTTGCCCTATTGAATATTGCTCAGGCGGGGGATGAAATCGTTTCCGCCGACAACCTTTATGGGGGCACCTACAATCTCTTTCATTATACTTTTCCAAAGTTTGGCATTAGTGTCAACTTTGCTAAGTCTAACGATCTGGTAGCCATTAGGAAAGCGATCACTCCTAAAACTAAGGCCATTTATGCCGAGTCAGTTGGCAACCCCAAGCTCGATATTGCTGACCTTGAGGGCTTATCTAAACTGGCCCACGAAAACGGTATCCCGCTGGTTTTAGACAATACGGTTTCTCCCTATCTCTTAAAACCAATCGATTTCGGTGTGGATATTGTTGTTTATTCCGCCACCAAGTTTATTGGCGGCCATGGAACATCACTGGGGGGATTAATCGTTGATTCCGGCAAATTTGACTGGACCAATGGCAAGTTCCCGCTAATTGCCGATCCAGATCCCAGCTACCATGGGATAAATTTTGTTGAAGCTTTAAAACCGCTTGGAAATATCGCCTATATTATCAAAGCAAGAGTTACCCTACTGCGCGACTTAGGGCCAGCGATCTCTCCATTTAATTCTTTTCTCTTCCTTCAGGGGCTGGAAACGCTTCATCTCCGGCTGCCGCGGCATTCAGAAAATGCACTGGCAACGGCTAAGCATTTAAAAAAGCATCCCAAGGTAAGCTGGGTTAACTATCCAGGTTTGGATGACAGTCCGGAAAAGGAGCGGGCAAAGAAATACTTACCCAAGGGAGCTGGCGCAATTCTGGGTTTTGGTATCAAGGGCGGCTTGGAAGCCGGGAAAAAATTCATCGATTCACTAGAACTAATCTCCCACTTGGCCAATGTGGGCGACGCAAAGTCACTGGCAATCCATCCAGCAACCACAACCCACCAGCAACTTTCTGCCAATGAGCAGCTAGCAACTGGGGTAACACCCGACTTTGTCCGCCTGTCAATTGGACTAGAACATATTGATGATATATTAGCGGATATTGATCAGGCTTTGGCAAAAGTCTAACTAGGAGTATATATGTCAGAAGGATTTGAAAACACAAAAACTGAATATTATACCTTTCCCGGAATCCAATTGGATTCCGGGAAGTTCCTCGGTCCAATAACGCTTGCTTTCGAAACATATGGAAGGCTAAATCCACAGAAAAGCAATGCGATACTAATTGGACATGCGTTTACTGGTGACGCTCATGCCGCTGGACCAAATGGCTGGTGGAAAGAAATGATTGGCCCCGGAAAAGCCTTTGACACTGACAATTACTATATTATTTCTTCCAATGTGATCGGCGGCTGCAGAGGAAGCACCGGTCCCTCTTCAATCAATCCCGAAACTCAAAAGCCGTACGCCTTAGATTTCCCGTTGATTACGATTGCTGACATGGTCCGGGCCCAAAAAGAATTGGTTGATCATCTAGAAATTAACAGACTCCTTTCAGTAGCTGGCGGATCGATGGGAGGCATGCAGACATTACAATGGGTAGCCTCGTATCCAAAGGCAGTAAAAAGCGCCATCCCAATCGCAACGACTCTAAAGCATTCACCGCAACAAATTGCCTTCAATGAGGTTGGACGCCAAGCCATCATGGCTGACCCGGCGTGGAACAATGGAGATTATTATAGCCTTGAACGGCCAGAAAAAGGGCTTGCTGTTGCCCGAATGGTTGGGCACATAACCTATATGAGCGATGCGTCAATGGAAGAAAGGTTCTCCCGTAGACTAAATAACAATGGGCGGGAATTTATATTTTCCTCTAATTTTGAGGTAGAAGGATACCTCAAACATAAAGGCGATAAATTTGTGAAAAGATTTGATGCCAATTCATATTTGTATCTGACAAAAGCAATTGATAATTTTAACCTTTCAGACGACCATTCCCTGCCGGGGGACAAAGAAGCAGCAATTCGCTTTTTAATTTTAGCTTTTAAATCCGATTGGCTTTATCCTTTGCAACAGTCACAGGCGATGGTTCGGCAGCTGAAAAGAATACAGGCGAATGTTACTTCTCTTGAAATAAAATCCAGCTATGGGCATGACGCATTTTTATTGGAAGTTGATGAACAAACCCGCGCGATTAAAAACTTTATCGACAAAACTTATCATGGTTATGAGGTGGCAAATGATTATGCAATATAAATATAGATTTGATCATGAAACTATTACAAATATAGTAAAACCCAACTCAAAAGTGCTTGATCTCGGGTGCTGCACTGGGGAACTACTATCTCAGCTAGCCAGGAGGAAAAAAGCAAGCGTCGAAGGAATTGAGATTGATGACACTGCTATTCAAAAATGCATTGAAAAAGGCCTTAGCGTAATCCACCGCGATATTGATAAAGGATTAGCTGAATATTCTGACCAATCCTTTGACTATGTCATCCTAAACCAAAGCATGCAGCAAGTTAAAAGAGCCGATCGAATAATTGATGAGGCTTTGCGGGTCGGCAAAAAAGCCATCATCGGGTTCCCTAATTTTGCGCACTACCCTTCTCGTCTACAAATCTTTTTTTGGGGGAGGACTCCGGTAACACCAGCTCTGCCCTATAAATGGTTTGACACCCCCAATCTGCATTTTTTGAGCATCTCCGATTTCTGGCACTATGCTAAGGAGAAAAAACTGAATATATTGGAAACACACTATCTAGGAGAAGATCAAGAAATTCGCTTTTTGCCAAACTTGTTTGCCAAAGAAGCCATCTTTGTATTGGAAAAATAAAATGAACAAATCAAAAAGAGAATTTAATAATGTTTTAGATACAATCGGCAAAACACCGCTGATTAGACTGAATAAACTTACCATTGGCATTAAATCAGCAATTTTTGCCAAGGTTGAAGCATTCAATCCTGGGGGAAGCATAAAAGATCGGATCGGCCTTGCCATGATTTTGGCCGCAGAAAAGGAAGGACGGCTTAAACCTGGCAGCACAATTGTTGAAGCTACCGCGGGTAATACAGGGGTTGGTCTCGCACAAGTTGCCGCGATAAAAGGGTACAAAATGATCTTTGTCCTGCCGGATAAAATGAGCACAGATAAAATTGCTCTTCTGAAAGCTTACGGCGCCAAAATCGTGATAACCCCCACTTCAGTCCCGCCCGATTCGCCTGAAAGCTATAACGGAGTTGCCGATCGCATCGCCAAAGAAATCCCCGGAGCTTTCCGTCCCGGACAATTTACTAATCCCAATAACCCGCAGGCCCATTATCTATCTACCGGATCAGAAATTTGGCAGGATTCTGGCGGTAAAATTGAAGTTCTCGTAGCCGGAATTGGTACAGGAGGAACAATTTCTGGGACTGGCAAGTATCTAAAAGAAAAAAATCCTAAAATAAAAGTGATCGGGGCAGACCCTGAAGGATCAATTTTATCCGGCGATAGCCCAAAACCATATAAAGTTGAAGGAATCGGTGAAGATTTTTTCCCGGAAACATTCGATCGCCGAATTGTGGATGAGATGATCCGCGTAAGCGACAAAGAATCGTTTCAAACCGCCCGGAGATTGGCCAGAGAGGAAGGGATACTGGCAGGAGGATCGTCAGGGACAGCCTTAGCCGCTGCCTTGAAATACGCAAAAAGACTTAAAAAACCAAAATACATTGTCGTTATCCTGCCCGATACCGGACGGAACTATATAAGCAAGCTATATTCCGACCAGTGGATGCAGGAAAACAATTTTCTATAAGGGGGAATAATTATGAAATTTGAAACGAAGGCGATCCATGAAGGGCAAAGACCGGATCCATTAACCGGCTCAGTCATCGTCCCTGTTTACCAGACATCAACTTTTAAGCAAGAAACAATTGGAAAGCACAAAGGCTTCGAATATTCACGAACCGGCAATCCAACCCGGCAAGCGTTGGAAACAGCACTTGCTTCGCTAGAAGGAGGGAAGCATGGCCTGGCCTTTGCTTCTGGAGTGGCAGCCACCACCGCAGTTTTTAATTTACTGAAAAGTGGAGATCATGTGATAGCTGGCAACGACATTTATGGCGGAACCTATCGATTACTTGAAAAAGTTTTTAAACGCTGGGGATTAAAAGTTTCATACGCAGACGTTACTCGCCCTCAATCGTTTAGAAAGGCCATTAATTCAAAGACAAAATTAATCTGGATTGAGAGCCCGACCAATCCTCTTCTTTGGACTCTCGATATAAAAGAATTAGCAGCCATTTCCCACAAAAACAATCTTTTATTGGCGGTCGACAACACCTTTGCAACCCCCTATTATCAGCGGCCCTTAGAGCTTGGGGCAGATATTGTGGTTCACAGCACCACAAAATACCTGGCAGGCCACAGTGACATCATTGGCGGAGCAGCCATTACTTCAAATGAAAAAGTTTTTCGAGCGCTGAAGTTTTATCAAAACTCGGCGGGAGCAGTTCCCGGCCCTTGGGATACCTGGCTGGTTTTAAGAGGCCTCAAAACTCTTGCGGTCAGGATGAGAGAGCACACAGCAAATGCCACCTTTTTAGCTGAATATATAAAAGTTCATCCAAAGGTCGCAAAAATACATTATCCCGGTTTCGGCGGCATGCTAAGCTTCGAACTAAAAGGAGATCTAATAGCTGTAAACACGTTCTTTTCCAATTTAAAACTGTTTATGTTGGCCGAAAGTCTTGGGGGAGTGGAATCTCTTGTGTGCTATCCTCCCAAAATGACCCATGCATCACTTTCTAAAAGCGAAAGATTAAAGCGCGGAATAAAAGATAATTTGATTCGACTTTCAGTGGGGATAGAAAATAAATACGACTTAAAAAATGATTTGGCGCAAGCATTAGAACATGTTAAGATATAATCTCTGCTTCATCTGTCGAGAATAAAATATGAGATTATCTATCAAATCAATTTACGGGCTTCTCGCTCTTTTTGAGCTTACCCTCCATTTTGGCAAGGGCGGCGTGAGAATCGGTGAAATCGCACGGGCACAAAAAATCCCTCTGCGATTTTTGGAACAAATCCTTTTAACCCTAAAAAAGAAAGGAATCCTTGAAAGCACCCGCGGAGTAAAAGGGGGATACTCTCTAGCCAAGCCCCCGCGCGAGATCACGCTCCTGGAGGTTTTTCAGACGCTTGAAGGGCCGCTGGTTTTCAGCAAAATAAAAAAGAATTTGGACATTTATCAAACCCTTAGGCTACTTAAAGAGAATATCGAAACAAACTTTAAAGAAAAAACACTTGAAGACCTTATATCTCTAAAACAGCAATCTAGCGACATTCTTAATTATTCAATTTAATAAATCGCCTATGTCCTAAAATATTTTAACGGTATTAAAAAACAGGTTGGCAAAACTCCCCACTGCAACAGCTAGGACGATGGTAAATATTACAATGGCAATAGAAACCTTCCAACCCAGCTCCTTAACAAGAACTGTCAGGGCAGCGACACAGGGAAAGTAAAGCGTAGTCACAAGCGCAAAAACAAAAAGCTGCTGCTTGGTCATAAAGGAAAGAAGATTGTGTATGTCGGGACCATATTTGACTATGGCAAGAGCAAGTAAAAGCTCTAGAGCAAGCTCTTTTCTTAATATCCCAAAAAGAAGGCAAATTCCAGCTACCGCCGGTAAACCCAGCCAGTTCTCCACGACCAAGCTTATGGGACTCGTCAGCAACCACATGTAATTAGTCTCATAAAGAGCCCCCATCACAAGACTGCCAACGGCTATTATCGGCAAGGCAATCAAGACGAATTCTTTTACCCGGTACCAGGTTTTTTTCATGATATGGGTGAGCTTCGGCGCCCTGAAGGGAAACATTTCCATAACAAGTCCGGACGATTCACCAGGGAGAATGAGCGCCATCGCCCTACCAATAAGGATTCCAAGGACAAAATTGATTGCATAGATCGCTAAGGCATATTGCCAACCGACAAAGAAGGCAACCGCTCCCATAATCACGGCAGTCCTCGCACTGCAGGGCGTCAGAATAATTAAAGTGCAGGCAATTATTTTTTCTCTCTTAGTGGTTAATACCCTAGTGCCGATTATCGCCGGGACGTTGCACCCGGCTCCTGCAATTATCGGGATAACCGCCCTGCCGTGTAGTCCTATTTTATGCATTAAACTGTCAGTTAAAAAAGCAATCGAATTTAAATAGCCGGTATCCTCAAGCAACGCTAGTATGATATAGAACGTCATGACAAATGGGATTCCCACCGACAAAGCCGCCTTAATCCCAGCATCAAACCCCCATAAAAGCGTCCTGGATAAAGCATTATGGCCAAGCAACCCATTAAATAATGCGTCTAGGTAAGGAGATACAAACGCAGTCCAGGAAAATTCAAAAACGTTCGAGAGAAAACCTCCAACATAATACATCGTGACAAAGACTGCCATTAATCCAAACAGTAAAATAGGAATTCCAGTAACCGGCTCAATGGTCAATCTCCACAACTTGTCAGCTAAAACTATTTTGCAAACCCCCATGGTTTGAACCCTATCGACAATAGCCCCTTCGTAGCCATGCCTCTCGCGCACAAACCGAAGAGAAGCCCTCTCGCCATGTGTCTTTTCTATATCGGTTGAAATATCTTCTAGTGACTTCAATACCTGTCCACAGTTTTTTTCGGATGCGATGCGACCCAAAAACTCTTCGTCTTCTTCCAGGAGCAGTGTAGCAAGAGCACGGGAAGAAAGGCCATATGGGATCTTCTCGATACACTTTTGGATGTGGGATGAAAGCAGCTCAATGTAAGCTTCGATATCTTTTCCGTATGAAGGGATCCTGGGTTTTAATTTTATTTTTCCAGAATGGATTGCAATACAGGTTTTTATTAACGGCTCAATCCCTTCTCCAGTAGTTCCAACAACAGGAATCACCGGCACCCCAAGAATCTTTGAAAGTTCCTGATGGTCGATACAGATGTTCTGCTTAGCTGCTAGGTCAGAAAGATTAAGTGCAACAACGACCGGATAACCTAGATCAAGGAGCTGGAGAACCATGTAAAGATTGCGCTCAAGGTTTGTTGCATCAAGAATAGAGACAATAATTTCTGCATTTCCCTCCAACAACTCGCGTCGAGCTACCAACTGATCGTCGGAAACAGATCCCAGCGAATAAGTGCCAGGGAGGTCCACTATCCCAAATTTCAAACCTTTGTATTCGGCTGTCCCCATGTTAAGGGCCACAGTCTTCCCCGGGTAATTGGCCGTAACCGCATCTAACCCGGTTAGGCTGTTAAAAATGGTAGATTTACCAACGTTAGGATTCCCTACAAGCGCAATGATAAATTTAGAATCCCGGCTAATCCTTTTAAACTCAGAATGACAACTCCCTTTCGTAATCATAGCTTTTTAACCCAAATTGATTCTGCAATTTTTCTTCCCAGAGCATATACCGCGTTGCCAACTTTCACCATAATTGGCCCATTGAAAGGAGCTTTTTGTTCTACCTTGATTTGCGTCCTTGGCATCAAGCCAAGTGTAGCAAGATAGCAAAGCAGTTTTGGTTCTTCGTCAATTATTTTCACTATCTTAACCCTATCGTTCTTTTCAAAACTAATCAGCGGACTTGAGGGTTCTTCATTGATCTTCCCGCTTGCATCAGGAACGGGATTGCCGTGCGGGCAAGTTTTCGGCTCACCAAGCATTTTATATAGCTTATCTCCGACAACCTTCGAGATATCATGCTCAAGTTTGTGGGCCTCACTATGAACTTCTTCCCATTTAACCCCAACTTTATCTGTAAGTAATCTCTCAGTAAGTCGGTGGCGCCGCACAACATCCAAAGCAACCTTTTTCCCCTTTGCGGTAAGCGCTATCCCCTTGTACGGGACATGAATAATAAGCTCTTCCTTAGCAAGTTTTCTTAAATGCTCCGAGACCGAAGCACTAGATATGTTTAGCTGCGACGCGATTTCACTCGTCGTTACACCTTTCCCCCTTGATTCAAGGTTGAATATTATTTCAAGATAATCTTCTTTTGACCTTGATAGCATTAGCTTATAATCTCCTTATTATTTTAGGCATGCCTAATATTAGCACTAGGGGTCATTAATTGTCAAACAAAGGACAATTTTTTCTTTTATTATATCTCTTACTGTCCTAAAATAGTTAAGATCTTTTCCCTTGGGATCGGGAATCTGCCAATCTACTTTCTGCTTTGCCGGAAAATAGGGGCAAACATCTAAACAACCCATAGTTACGATACAATCAAATTCGTTTATTGGCAGATCACTAAAACCCTTGGGGATATTTTTAGAGATATCAATTCCAAGCTCCTGCATCACAATAATAGCTGAAGGATTAACTTCTTTGGCCGGTTTTGAACCAGCAGAAAAAACCGTGTACTTATCAGGGAATAAATGTTTTGCAAAGCCTTCCGCCATCTGCGAGCGGCAGGAATTTTCTACACAGACAAATAAAACACTAAGCCTCTTTTTCTCCCCCATGTTTCACCACCTTTGCTTCTACCATATATAGCACATCTTCTCTTCAGTTGCATTATCCAAACCTCCCGGTTATATATTGTTCGGTTCTGGTGTCCGTTGGAGCGGTAAATATTTTTTTGGTCTTGCCAAATTCAACCAATTCTCCCAATAGGAAAAAGCTGGTGAAATCCGCCACCCGGGCGGCTTGTTGCATGTTATGGGTGACAATGACAATGGTTAAATGTTTTTTTAATTCGTGGAGCAATTCTTCAATTTTTCCTGTAGAAATAGGATCGAGCGCTGAACAGGGTTCATCTAGTAAGAGAATTTCTGGTTTAACGGCTAAGGCTCGTGCTACGCATAAACGCTGCTGCTGACCACCGGACAATGAAACCCCCGGCTTTTGCAGCATATCTTTTACTTCGTTCCACAGGGCCGCCTCTTGCAAACTTTTTTCAACAGCATCGCATAATCTTTGTTTATTATTTTCTCCGTTTAAACGCAGCCCAGCAGCAACATTATCAAAAATGGACATAGTCGGAAACGGGGTTGGCTTTTGAAAAACCATCCCGATTTGCCGGCGCAGGATAACCGGATCAATCTTTCGGCTGTAAATATTTTGCGTCTTAAACAATAAGGTCCCGCTAGCCTTTGCCCCCGGAATAGTTTCGTGCATCCGGTTGATACAGCGGATAAAAGTGGATTTACCGCAGCCCGAAGGACCAATAATCGCTGTCACCATGTTTTTTTGCATATACATATTGATATTCTGCAAAGCTTGCTTCTCGCCAAACCAGGCATTAAGATCGATGGCTTCGATTATTTTTTCATCCATAAGTCACTCTCCTTGAAAATTTTCGAACAAATAAGGTAATAAATAAAATAATGGAGACTAAAGTTAGAGATCCTGCCCAGGCCAAATTATTCCACTCTTCAAACGGTGAAATGGCATAATTGTAAATTTGGACTGTCATAGAGGCCATGGGCTGGTCAAGCCTAAAATTCCAGTACATATTATTAAAGGCGGTGAAAAGCAAGGGGGCCGTTTCGCCTGCCGCCCGAGCAACAGCCAACATAATCCCAGTAAAGATCCCACTCCAGGCACTGCGCAAAACCACAAAGATCATCACTTTCCATTCAGGCAAACCTAATGCCAAGGCGGATTCTTTTAGTGAACGCGGAACCATACGCACCATTTCTTCGGTGGTTTTAGTGATATATGGAAGCATTACCAAAGCCAAGGCAAAACCGCCGGCAATCGCCGAAAAACGTTTCATGGTTAGCACAAAGAGCATGTAAGCAAAAATGCCAAAAACAATAGTCGGGAAACCGGCCATAACATCTACCGCATAGCGGATATAAAAACCGCGTTTGCCCTTGCCCCATTCCGCTAACCACAATCCGCCCAGGACACCGATTGGAATACTAAACAAACAACCGATCGACACAATAATAAACGTTCCAACCATAGCATTGGCCATCCCTCCACCACTCTCTCCGACCGGAACTGGACAATGCAGGAAGAAATCCAAGTTAATCGATGAAATCCCTTTTATCACCACATAAGTAAGTAAAGAAAAAAGCGGGACAATAGCAGCTAGCGTTGCCAACATGGTTGCTGCCAAAAATACTTTTTCCTTTATTTTTCTTATCTTGAATGATCTTGGCTGACCATTTTCCATATAAATAACCTCGCTAAACCATTGACGATTACCGCAAAAACCAACAGGATTAAAGCAATTTCGACCATAACTGAAAAGTTTAAATTGGAAGAAGCTTCGGCAAATTCATTGGCCAAGACGGCCGACAGAGAATATCCTGGATCAAAAATAGAGAGCGAAATGGATGGTCGGTTACCAATTACCATTGTCACCGCCATGGTTTCACCAATTGCTCTCCCTAAGCCGAGGACAATTGATCCGATAATACCGGAAGCCGCCGTAGGCAAAACGGCGGTTTTAATCATTTCCCATTGCGTCGCACCCATTGCCCGAGCCGATTCGCGCAGGCTGTTGGGGACAGCTTGCATCACTTCCCGCGATACCGCACAAATGGTTGGTAAAATCATTATGGCTAAAATAACTCCGGCACAGAGCATACTTAATCCAAAAATTGGCCCCAAAACAAAAACCCCCCATAAACCGTATACGACCGAAGGAATGGCCGCCAATAAATCAACCGTGGTCGCAATCCATTCTTTGCACCAAGCCGGGGCCAGTTCGGAGATAAAAATTGCTGTGCCAATCCCAAGGGGAACAGCCAGAACCAAAGCAATTAATGATGATATCAGCGTCCCATAAATAAAAGGCAATGCTCCATATTGGTTCTTAACTGGATCCCAGGCTGAACTAAAAATGAAACCAAAACCAAACTGAAAAATTGACTCCCTGGCTTGCCATAAAAGCATGGCAAAAATAGTCAGGAATATCACGGGGATGCTGGCGGCAAGCAAAAAGGCAACTGCTTGAAACCAGCGGTCCCCGCGATTAGTATATTTTATAGCAACATTATTCAATCGAATTAACCACCTTTAAAACTTTATTTTTTAAGTTCTCGGGAAGTGGCGCATAAAAGAGTTCAGCCGCATATTTTTTACCGTCGTTTAAAGCCCAGGTTAACATGGCTTTTAGGGCGGCGGATTTTTCGGCATTTCTTTGCTTTTGATGGACAACTAACCAAGTTAAACCACAAATGGGATAAGTGGATTTACCGGCTTGGTTTAAAATATTACCGCGAAAGTCAGCGGGAATTTTACTGACTCCTGCAGCCATAGCAGATATTGTCCCAGCAACCGAAGGCAGAACATATTTGCCCGCTTTGTTTTTAATGGCCGTCATATCCAACTGATTAGTTTCGGCATAAGCTTCTTCCACATAACCAATTGATCCCTCATTATTCTTTACTGCTCCAGCTACTCCCGGATTACCTTTCCCCCCTACTCCGGTTGGCCAAGCCACTGATTTTCCGGCTCCAACTTGAGAAGCCCATTTCGAACTAACTTTGGCCAAGTAATTGGTAAAAATATCAGAAGTCCCGCTACTATCTGAACGATGGACAACCAGAATATTTTTATCCGGAAAATTGACGCCGGGATTTAATTCCGCAATCTTGGGATCATTCCATTTTTTAATTCCACCCAAAAAGATGGCGGCTAAAGTTTCCCCGTCTAATTTTAATCCGCCAACTCCGATATTGGTAACCACTGCCACGGCACCAGCCACGGTTGGGATATGGATAACATCATTGCTAGCAGCGTCAATTTCACCATCGGTCATAAAAGCATCTGTTCCGCCAAAATCAACTACCCCGGCTGTAAACTGGCGAATACCGCCACCCGAACCAATTGGGGCATAATTTACTTGTACCCCAGATTGATTTTTGTAGACTGAAAACCACTTGGAATAGAGCGGATAAGGAAAGGTGGCTCCTGCACCGTTCAAACTCAGAGCCATGGCACTTCCAGCAAGAACTGCAATCCCTAGAAAAAATACTAATGCTCGTTTTATCATTTTTTATAACCTCCTTATTTAATAACTAAAACTTGAATGCAGATAGAAAATACTGGTCATGGTTCCATTGCCAGTTTGGGAATTCTGCACATCGGCCGACAATTTGACATCTTTTCCCCAATCATAGGTAACTCCATAGAAAGATTTGACCCTAAGATTATTGGTAGAATTGACATTGGGGTTGAAATTATCCAAACGGACAAATCCGTTTACACCTTTAAGATATAAACCAAAAACCGATCCCAAGCTAAACCCGTTGATATCGGAACTGCTTTTTCTCCCACCGATATATTCACCATAAACTTTGGCATAATCGTTTTGCAGGCTTAAAGCTAACCCAAATTGATTGTTGCCGCTGCCGAAATTTAAAGAAGAATCAATTGCTTCAAAATTGGCAAAACCGGCGGCCGTTAGTGTCCCTAACCAATCATTTTGATAGACAGCTGAATTAAGACGCAAGGCAATGGCCTTACTGGAATTGCTTTCATTGGTAGCGTAGCCGGTTCCATTTAATAATGTACCCTGGTACTCTATTTCTGGCATACCAGCAATCGAGATTTTACCCAAAGCTCCTACACCAAAGTCAGACGAAGACATAACACTTTCATTATCCAGCAAACTCTTGGCAATCCAACGCAGGCCTAACTGCTTATCCGCCCAATCGATCCACATGGTGTGCTGCAAACCAAGCTTAGCCGTAACCGAATAGGGAACAAATTGCAGGGATGAAACATTGAGCGGCATTTCGACATAAGCATATTTGAGGTAATCAAATAGATTTTGCCTTGCTGCTCCCGTAATCCTGGCTACGTCTAAAGTCACCCGAGAAGAAACATTAGCATCTAGCTTCTTCTTGATATCAATGTAGGCCCGATCAATATCAAAATTATTGGGAGTAGTTGCTGTCCCGTTTAGCAGGTACTTTTGCCAGCGAAAGAAGATTTGCCCTCCCACCTTGGCATCCGAATTATCACTTGATACTTTTTCGATTGAATTTTTTAAATTGGCCAAAGCCAGATTTACTTCTTCTTTATATTCCCCCAATTTATCCTCTTCCGGCTCTACCACACTCGGTTTTACCTGAGCCGCCGGAACTGAAGTCTTAACTTCTTTTCCTTTTTTAACCGCCAGATCCGCTTTCTTTACAACCGCTTGTGCTCCGCTAATCAAAAAAACCAAACCAACACAAACCACCAAACTCTTTAACCCTTTTCTCATCGGTTTCCTCCTTATATTTATTTTCAACAAGACTATTATCACAAAAAGGCAGTTAAAGGATGATGAAGGAAGAGTAAATAAAAAGTAAATCTTTTTAGGCTTTAAACTTATAACCAATGCCGTGGAGGTTAACAATGCTGTCCCCAGCTTTGCCTAGCTTATCCCGTAGCTTTTTGATATGCACTTCCACCGTGTGGGTTTTAATAGGAACATCTATTTGCCAAACATCGCGTAAAATTTGTTCTCGTGAGAAGACTTTATCTAAATTATTGGCCAGATAAGCAAGTAGTTGGAACTCCTTGGCAGTTAATTCAATATTCTTCCCAGCCACTTTTACCCCATATCCCGCTAAATCAATTTCAAGCGTACCAGCTTTGATGTATTCCAGCTGCTTTGGGCCTTTCTCTTTGCTATTGCGTCGTAAAGCCACCTTAACCCTGGCAATCAGCTCCTTCATACTGAAGGGCTTTACAATATAATCATCTGCCCCTATTTCAAGGCCAACCACTTTATCAATTTCTTCTGACTTAGCCGTTAATATAATGATTGGAATCATGGCTGTTTTGGGGTCTTTTTTGGCTTGGCGACAAACTTCTAGGCCATCTATTCCCGGCAGCATCAAGTCCAAGATAACCAGTGAGGGGAGATTTTCCTTGAGCATTTTTAGGCCATCATGGCCATTATAGGCACGAAATACCCGATAGCCTTCGCGCGTTAAGTTGTATTCGATAGAAGCCGCAATGTCCCGCTCATCTTCGATAATCAGTATCTTTTCCATACAGGGATATTATATCGGTTAGATGGTTACGGGATTGTGAAGGAGATGTTAACAAATGGTTAATAAAAAAGACTACTTTTTACCAGTTCGAAGTGACGCTTCGATAAATGGATCAATATCGCCGTCAATTACTCGTTGCACATCTCCCACTTCGGCGCCGGTGCGGTGGTCTTTGACCAAAGTATAGGGCTGAAAGACGTAGGAGCGGATTTGGTGGCCCCATTCAATTTTTTTCTTTTCGCCACGCAGTTCATCAATTTTATCTTTTTGCTGCTCTTGCATCATCTCATTAAGCTTAGCTTTTAGAAGACGCATGGCCGTATCCCGGTTATTGTGTTGCGAACGGTCGGATTGGCTCTGGGTGACGATTCCAGTTGGGATGTGGGTGATGCGAATAGCTGAACTGACTTTGTTGACATTTTGACCGCCTGGGCCTGAAGCTCGATAAGTATCTACCTTCAAATCACTGGGATTAATTTCGATTTTTACCTCATCCGCAATTTCGGGAATAACTTCGACCGCCACAAAGGAGGTATGCCGTTTGCCTTCCGACGAGAAAGGAGAAATACGGACTAAGCGATGGATCCCCGATTCATTCTTCAAATAACCATAGGCATAAGGCCCGGTGATGATTAGCGTTACCCCTTTTATCCCCGCCTCTTCGCCGTAGGAAATCTCGGGCATATCGATTCCAAACTCATGGCTTTCGGCCCAGCGAGTATACATGCGCATTAAGATTTGCGCCCAGTCCTGGGCATCCGTTCCACCGGCTCCCGAATTGATGGATAGAATGGCATTACTTTTGGCATATTCACCCGACATCAGCGCAGACAGTTCAAGCTTGTCAGCTTTGGTATCTAATTCAAGCAATTCTTTGTGCAAGTCAGTTAAATCACTTTCTTGTGCCATTTCAACCATAGTCGCAATCTCTTCAACTCCATTTTTTAATTCTTCAAAACTAGCAATGATTTTTTCTTTGATTTTTTTGTCTTGCAGAATTTTTTTGGCCCGTTCGTTATCAGACCAGAGGTTGGGATCAGCCGCTTGTTCTTCGATCGAAGCTAACTGTTTTTTTTGATCCTCAATATTTAGTACCGTGCCTAGGGCTGCAGACTTAGCTTGTAGCTTCTTTAGTTCGTCTTTGATTTGGTCTAGCATGTCCTACCCTTCTTTTAACATGCAACATTTCTTGTATTTCTTGCCTGATCCGCAAGGACATGGATCGTTGCGCCCAACTTTTAAATCGCCAGCACCAACCGCTGGTTTTGGTTTGGCAGTTTGTTCGGGGGCGCCATAGCCGGTAATCTTGGGTTGGGGTCGTTGTACTTGTTCTTCGTCGGCAATCTGCACTAAGAAAAGCATTTTGACAACTTCTTCCCTAACTCCTCGCATCATTTCTTGAAACATGCCATAGCCTTCTATTTTGTATTCAATTAACGGATCCCTTCCACCCCAACCCCTTAGCCCAATCCCCTCCCTTAAAGTATCCATATTATGCAACTGCTCAATCCAAGCAGTATCGATGACTCTGAGCATCACCAGCCGTTCCATCTCACGCATAGCATCACTGCCGACCGTTTTTTCGCGCTCTTCGTATGCGCCTTTGAGAGTAGTTAATAATGCTTCTTTGATTTCTTCGCGAGTCTGCAGCTGCTTGATGCTTTCAATATCCTTAATGGTGATGATTTCTGCCACGGCTTTGATTAGCCCGTCATAATCCCATTCTTCTGGATGAATTTTTTCGGGGGTAAAAGTCTTGAGCCACTCATCAAGAACCGCTTCCATCATTTCTTCGATTTTTTGTTTTAGGGCCGCCCCTTCTAGGATTTTGCGGCGTAAATCATAAATCGTTTCGCGTTGTTTATTCATCACATCGTCAAACTCGAGCACTTGTTTGCGGATGCCAAAATGATATTGTTCAACTTTTTTCTGGGCATTCTCGATGGCTTTGGAAATTAAACCATGTTCAATCGGCGTATCTTCTTCTATCCCTAGCCGTTCCATCATGCCGGAGATTCTTTGCGATCCAAACATCTTCATCAAATCATCTTCCAGAGAAACATAAAAGCGCGAAGATCCCTTATCTCCTTGACGGCCGGCTCTTCCGCGCAATTGATTATCGATCCGCCGGCTCTCGTGCCGCTCGGTGCCGATTACGTGCAGGCCCCCCATCTCGGCCACTCCCTCACCCAGCACAATGTCGGTACCTCTACCGGCCATGTTGGTCGAAATCGTCACCATCCCTTTTTGGCCGGCCTGGGATATAATTTCGGCTTCTTTTTCGTGCTGTTTGGCATTTAAAACCCGATGTTGCACTCCACGCCGCCTTAGCATTTCGGAGAGGAGTTCGGAATTTTCAATCGAGATCGTTCCAACCAGAAGCGGCCGTCCCTTTTTATTCCACTCAACAATTTCATCAATGACGGCTTTGAATTTGGCCCGCTTATTTTTGTAAATTACATCCGAGTAATCGGTGCGGATCATATTGCGGTGCGTTGGACAAACCGCTACTTCTAACTTATAGATTTTCCATAATTCGCCTTCTTCGGTTTTGGCCGTACCGGTCATACCGGCGATTTTTTCATACAAACGAAAATAGTTTTGAAAGGTAATCGTCGCCAGAGTTTGCGATTCGCTGCGCACCTCTACCCCTTCTTTGGCTTCGATGGCTTGATGCAAACCTTCTGAATAGCGGCGGCCTTCCATCATGCGGCCGGTAAATTCATCGACGATAATAATTTCACCATCTTTAACCACGTAATCAATATTTTTTTCAAAACAATGCCGCGCTCGCAGGGACTGGATAATTTGGTGCGCCAGATCCATGGTATTAATATCAAATAGGTATTCGATCCCGAGGAGACGTTCTACTTTCTTAGTCCCCATCTCGGTTAAGACGGCATTTTTGGTTTTTTCATCGGTAGTAAAATCACCGGTGCGCACCAATTTTTTAGCCACTTGGTCGGCTTTTAAAAAACTCTGGACCGATTCGTCCATCATGCCAGAGATGATTAGCGGCGTGCGGGCTTCGTCAATCAAAATACTATCGACTTCGTCCACAATGGCATAATGTAATTTGCGTTGGACACATTGGTCGAGGGAGGTAGACATATTATCGCGCAGATAATCAAAACCAAATTCGTTATTGGTCCCATAGGTAATATCGCAAGCATAAGCCACTTTTCTCTCGGGGGGTTCCATCCAATGCTGAACGACCCCAACGGTTAATCCGAGGGCTTTATAAATGGGTCCCATCCATTCGCTATCGCGCTTGGCCAAGTAGTCGTTTACCGTAACTACATGCACCCCTTTGCCGGTCAGAGCATTGAGATAAATGGCTAAAGTAGCGACTAAAGTTTTTCCTTCGCCGGTTCTCATTTCGGCAATTTTGCCTTGGTGCAGAATCATACCGCCGAGGAGTTGGACATCAAAGTGGCGCAGGCCGATAGTGCGAACCGAAGCTTCGCGCACGGCCGCAAAAGCCTGGGGCAATAAAGCATCAAGAGAAGAACCTTCGGCTAGTAGTTTTTTAAACTCGCTGGTTTTTGCCCGCAGTTCTTCGTCTGACAGGGCCTGCATGGCCGGTTCTAGCGAGTTGATATGCTCAACTATTGGCTGAAGGGTTTTAAACCTTTTATCTTCAGAAGGACTGAAGAGACGGGACAAAAATTGAAGCATTCTATTGCTCGAATTCTGCTATTCCCGCATCAGAGGAGGACTGAAGGCCGCTATTTTTTTGCAGCATTCTTTTATCCTTGCCAGCTTGCCGGCGTTTTTCGTCCGTATGCATACTCTTATGCTTTTGGAGTTGGCGTTTTACTTCTTCCACCACCAGATCCAAAGCAGCATACAAATCCCTGCCGGCTTCTTTGGCGGTAATAAACTTGAGGCCAGAAACCCAAAGGCGAATTTCAACCACTTGTCTTTTGTCAACATCATTAATGTCATGGGCTTCTAATACCACTTCGGCCTTTTGGATATCGCTGGCAAAAGTTTCGAGTTTACCTACTTTTTCCTGTACATAGTCCTTGATCGTTTGGGTCAATTCGGTTCCTCTGGCAGACATTTGTATTTGCATTGTTTCCTCCTGTATCCATTTATCTTAGCAAAAAAACCGCTCCGCTTCAATCAGGCTTCGTGCTCTTGCGCTCTAGACAAAGAAAGGATCTCGATTCGCCTTGCCCCTGCAATCTTTAGCGTGCGGGCACATTCAGAGATTGTAGCCCCAGTGGTGTAGATATCATCCATCAATAGAATATTTTTATTATAAACCGAGCGCGAATCAGTTACCCTAAATGCTTGCTCAACATTGGTATAACGTTCTTCGCGTTTTAAACCATAATTGGGTTTGGTGTCACGAATTCTCTCAAGGGCCGGAAGAACTGGTTTTCCATAATAGCGGCTGACAACCTCGGCAACGTGATGGACTTGATTGAAGCCTCTCTCCCGGTGACGATTAGGATGCAAAGGGACAGGGATAATAGTATCGATTTCTTGCATGTTAATCTGCACCTGCGATAAGTATTGAACGGTTAAAATCCCCAGCGGATCAGCTAATTTTTTACGTTTTTGAAATTTGAAGCGATGGATAGCTGTTTTCATCACCCCATCGTATGCCGCCACGCAATGGATTCCCATGCTAGGTTTCATAAAACGGACTTGTTCAAAACAAGCAGAACAAAGAGTAGCTTTTCCATCGCGCTTGCAAACTTCACAGTGCGGCGGGAAAACGAGATCCAACAATGAATCAAGCAGATTGTTCATTGCAGCGTATTATACCATGTGTTATGATAAATCAGCTATGAATTGGGATGACATTCTTACTCTCCTCGAACAGGGCGAAGGCCAGTCGGTAGAATTTGAAAAAAACGTCCCCACAGATGACGATTTGGCCCGCGAATTAGTGGCCTTCTCCAACGCCGACGGCGGCAAAATTATCTACGGTTTAGATGATAAAAACAAACACCTAGTCGGTATTGACGATATTACCAATTTTGAAGAGCGGGTAAAAAAAATCACCAAAAACCATTGTGAGCCGTTGATCGAACCCCAGGTAGAATTTATTGATAAAGCCGGTAAGAAGCTGGTGGTGATTTCGGTGCCGGAAGGGGTTGATAAGCCTTTTCGATCCGATGATATTTGTTATATAAGAGATGGTAAAATTTCGCGCCCGGCCAAAGAAAACGAAGTTAAAGCCATTACTAATCCTTGGTCTGGAAAAGGCTTAAATAAACGCCAAATTCGCGCTCTGCAAATCGTCACCGAGCATGGATCGATTACCAATCGCGATTTTAGAGAGGCTTTTAGCGTTTCCCACAAAACTGCGCATATTGAGTTAACTTTGCTATCCGATAAAAAGCTATTACAAACCGAAGGCGCCGGAAGATCAACTTGTTATACCCTGCCCCAGCAGACGCTGGAAGGGTTTTAATTTAACTATTCGCCACCAACTTTTGCAGGAAATCATAGATAACTATCATCGCATAAGTGTCTTGCTCGCAATAGCGTAGCAGTGCATCACGGACCTGTTGTCTATCAGCCTCTAAAATCCCCTCACCAAAAGTCACCCGATAAAACTCGGCTGAAGCCAGGCCTCCATTGCCAATCAACATGTCTTTATATGAAAGATCGCTAACCACCGGTAAAACATGTTTAATCGATGCACTGCCGCCCTGCCCTGGATGGTAATAATTAAATTCACTAAAAGGTTTAAGTTCATCCACAAACCTTGGAATTACTGATGCAACCCATCTAACTAAATCAGGATCGTGAATAGCTGCTGCCATTTCTTTTAAACGGCTTTGTTCAAAACCGGCATTATAAGCCACAATGGAACCGGACGTTCCTAAAAGAGCTCTCAAGGTCCTAATCAATTCTGGCCGAGGATCCAATCTTCCCTCTGCTATAAAAGCAGAATGAATCGGCTTGGCACCTGGCTCACTAACCACATGCAGTGAATATTGAAAGGGAATAACTGCGTTGGGACGGCAGCCGGGATAAACTGGCCAAGGAAGAGACAGGGTTTCAAAATCGAGAAAATAGAGCGGATAAGTAAATTTTTGCAAAAAGGCTTGAATAGCTGGAAGATCGATATGCGGCTTCCCGCTACGATGCGCCTCCACCTGAATTTTTTGATACGGCGAAAGCTTGGTTGAAGCTGGAATATCTGCTAGGTGATGAATTCCTTTTCGCATTAACTCGAAAGCTTTCTGTTTCCCTCGGGCTAAAGACAAGACATGATCTGGTCCAAATCCTTCGATACACTCATCAACAAAGGAGCAGACTCTAGGATCAAAACAATGCGGCCCAACTACTGCCGGCGGCTCATCAGTTAGCCCAACGACTGTTTGCATGCTATTTACTGCCGGAGCATATTTATTAAGCAATGCTAAAGTTTGCGGAGTAACATCTTGCCTTGAAAACAGCTTTTGAGGATCTATTTCTCCATCTAATACATATCCTTTATTGAGGTAAACAATATAACACCGGCGAATTTTTAGGCCAGCACCTTCACACACAAAACGTTGAAAAGCCACATCTTCGATATGATGTTCATCAGGATTGGTGGTACTTTTTACTTCACAAATATCCCATTCATTTTCCCCCACCGGCACCAAAATATCAGACAAAGCATAAGCCCCGCCATGGATGAATCCGGCTTCAAAAACAGGTTTTCTTGTAAGGAGAGCCTCTCGTGATTGGGCCACATGCGCGGCTGGATCTGAGAGCCGACGCAGCAAAATTCCATTGGGATAGAGTTTACGGGCTAATTCCCCTACTCTGGTGCCATTTTCCATAATAAATCGGCTGGCAGAATCTATGCGAGGAAAACCAGCTGGCTGATGTGCACGACGCCAGGTTAAGCGTGGGCAGTGACCATCATTGAAATAATTTGTTTTTGATATTACGGGTAGCATACTTCTAAAGGGGTATCGTTCTCTTTAGCAAGTAATTTCACTCGGGATAAGAAAAGGGATGAGGGCAAGGGGCGGCAAGGGAAGTGATGAAGGCAGAGGAGAATGAAGTGAAGGAAGGGAATGAGTAAAATTATTTTCCGTTAGTACCCCCCCTAAAGCCCTCATAATCTTTTCTTGCCCTTCCTTGCCCTCCCTTGCCTTCTTCCCGTTCGATTCCCAAACAATTTTCTCTAATGGACAATTCAGGTAGATGGTCTACAGGGAGCCCAGAAGACTTAGTCAAAATATATTTTTGATAATGTGTTCCAAAGTACTCTAATACAACCGGA